>Ga0257114_1001887_pt1 | contig 14396 bp, 10 predicted proteins | sample SI112_10mmetaG_FD_190149 | JGI IMG/M metagenome (GOLD analysis project Ga0257114, IMG submission 190149) | Marine microbial communities from Saanich Inlet, British Columbia, Canada - SI112_10m | ecosystem: Environmental > Aquatic > Marine > Inlet | place: Canada: British Columbia | collected...
CGGTTCGATGACACGGGCGTTTTGTGGCTTAAATACGTGTTCGTGGGTCAGCACTCGTCGATCGGAGGGGACTCGCGTCCGCGACGCCGACGCGACGCCGCCGCCGACGACGGCGCACCGCGGCGGCCATGCGCGCGCGCGCGCTCGGCGCGGGACGATCGGCGGGACGACCGACGGGACGACCGACGCGCGCGCGACGCGCGATGCGCGCGCGAACGCGAACGCGAACGCAATCGCGAACGCAATCGCAATCGAACGCGCGCCGACGCGCGACGGCGCCGACGGTGCTGGTGCCGATCGCGCGCGGCAGCGAGGAGATGGAGACGGTGATCATCGTCGACGTCCTGCGACGCGCGGGCGCGGACGTGACGGTGGCGTCGATCGAACCTGGGGACGACGACGAGACGCGGCGAGACGACGACGCCGACGCCGACGCCGCGAGACGCGACGACGCGGTGGAGTGCTCGAGAGGGGTGCGAATCGTCCCGGACGCGCGCCTGCGAGATCTCGCGAACGTGGAGACGAGGGCGTGGGATCTGATCGCGCTGCCGGGAGGGATGCCCGGCGCGGCGAATCTGGCGAAATCTGAACGGTTGACGCGCGCGCTGACGAGGCAGATGGAGACGCCGGGCGCGCTCGTCGCGGCGATGTGCGCGTCGCCGGGCGTCGTGTTGGCGCCGCGCGGCATGCTCGACGGTTTGGCGTGCACCGCGCATCCCGCGTTCGTGAAGGATTTACCCTCGGACGCGAGCGCGAACGGTCGCGTCGTCGTCGACGGCGACGTCGTCACCTCGCGCGGTCCGGGCACCGCGATCGAGTTCGCGTTGGCGCTCGCGGAGAAGCTCTTCGGCGCGGATAAGGCGCGCGAGGTCGCGGCGCCGATGGTTTTACCTCCCATCGACCATTCCAGTCCGCGCGTGGCGAACGAGTGGCGTTTACTCGACGCCGAGATCGTGTGATTCCGCGCCGCGTCGTCGTCTTCGTTCGTCGTCGAGCCGCGCTGTAACGCTGTACATCATCATCATCCGCCGCACGTCGCCGCGCATGCCCGACTCGAGCGACGACGCCGCGATCGCGATCGCGGACGTCCTCCTCGAGTTCATCAACGCCCTCGCGCAGCACGCCGTCGCGCGGTACGGCGTCTACGACGACGCTTCAAGCGCCAAGTCCGACCTCTTCGGCGTCAAGCTCGCCACCGTCGGAAAGCGCCATCGCGCCGACGTCGGCGCGTACTGCGACGAAATATTCGCGAGCCTGCGACGAGACGTCGCGCGAGGACGGTGCGCGTCCGTCGGCGTCGTGTTTCGACGCGCGAACGCGGCGTTCGACGCGTACCGGTTCGACGCGCGGGTGGACGCGCGCGGCGGCGAGACGCCGAGCGCGGCGCGGAAGAGGGACGCGAGAGACGCGCTGGCGGCGACGGCGACGAAGTTTGTGTTCGTCGCGGACGAAGGCGCGCGGAAGGCGCGACTGGCGACGGCGAGGGAGGGACGGGTGGAGTTTGAGATCGTCGCGGAGGCGACGAGCGAGGACGCGCCGGAGGGGTGGCGAGCGACGTCGACGACGGACGTCGACGAGGAGTGCGAGGTGGTGGGAGAGTCCGCGGTGAGGGAAGAGATTAAGCGCGCGGTGGTCGAGGATACGTTTGAGATGGTGGTGTCGCGCGTCGTTCGCGCGGAGTGACGCGACGGGTGTGAAACGCGGCGACGCGCGTCGTTAAAATCTAGAAATTCGTCGCTCGTAATTGTTGTACTATGGGTAGTGTGTCGGCGTCGTCGCGCGCGCGACGGTAAAATCGACGACCGGATTGAAATCACTCGCGATCGACCTCGGGCTCGTAACTCATCGCGCCCGTGCCAAAGTTGACGACGCAGTCGACCAAGCCTTCGCACACGCGCTCGTCCTCGGCGCTCGCCGCGATGGACGCCTTCTCACAATCTTCATCGACTTGGAAGTCCTCGTCCACCTCGCAAGCGTCTTTACTGAGCAATACCATCGCCTCCTTGCTCGACGGCGAGCGTAAGCCGTTGCCAGGACGCTGGCAAAATTCCATCGTCTTCATGTGTTCGGCTTCGTCGTTTCGTACGTTGACGAAGACGTCGTACAGATTGTCAATCTTCGGTCGTCTCTCGCCCCGATCGACGGTTTGAAATTCGTCAAACAAGTACAAATCACCCTTGGTGTAGTACTGCACCGCCACGCGCGGCGGCGGCGTCGCCTTCAGCACCTCCTCGTTGGCGTTTAAAAATCCGTCGTACGTCGCGTACGCGTGCGATTCCACCTGCTCGAGCAAGTTGTACGCCCATCTCGGCGACACCAAGTACTGCGCGACGCAAATCCAGTAATACGCCACCGCGATGTGTTGCGCCACGAACCGATCCTTCCAAAGCTCCGCCCCGCCCAGAGATTCCATGATGAGCAAGTGATGATACTCGTTCATCGTCTCCGCAAAGTGCACCTTGAGATAATCCGCCTTTCGCCACCACCCGAACGTCTCGTACAGGTGAAGCACGGACATAAAGCTAAAATACGGCACTCTCGCCACCGTCTCCAGCGCGTGAAATCGCGCGTACGAGCGTCCACCGTAAAGATTATCGATCACCGTCACCGCGACGCCGATGAGCGCCTCGTTGACGCGACGCTCGACGTCCGCCGTCACCGCCGCCAAGCCACCGTTCGCGCGCGTCTCTCGCCCGCTCGACGACGTCGTCGTCGCTTTCTCACTTTCCGCGCCCCCCGCGGACGACGACGACGCCCTCGCGCGTCGCGGCGTCGCGCGATCGCCCGGCGCCAGCGGCATCAACGTCATCTTCATCGCCCTCGCGCGTGTCTTTCGCGCGCGCGCGCCGTCCCGCGCGCCGCGCGTCGGCGCCGCGAGCGTTCCACACCGCGCCGCGACCGCGCTCGACGCCATCGCGCGCGCGCGCTCGCGACGTCGGCGTCGCTTCGAGGAGTGACGACTCGGATTTCAAACCGTCGTCGGTGAGGGCGCCGTCGCCACACCGCGCCGCGACGCCGCGTCGTCGAGCGACGACCGCGCGCGCGCGCGAATCGTCGTCGCCGACGCGCGCGCGCGATGGCGTCGCGCGACGACGCGACGACGCGCGAGCGACGCGGCGAAGGCACCTCGAGCGCGCCCTCGGACGACGAAAACGACGCGCGACCGCTGCTGGAGCCGCGCGCGCGGGACGCGGGAGCTCGCGCGCGCGCGACGATCATGCGCGGCGCGCACCCGCTCGGACTCGTCGTCCTGGGCGCGACGGAGATGTGGGAGCGGTTCGGGTACTACGCCGCGCGCGCGCTGTTGGCGCTGTACGTGACGAAGGTATTGCGCGATCCGACGTTCGACGTCGAGCGCGTGTTGGGACTGCGAACGGTGGGGAAAACGTTCTCGAATTATGATTTCGCGATGGCGGTGAACGCGAGCGATGCGGTGGGGATGATGGAGAGGACGCGAGCGGCGGAGGCGACGAGCGCGAAGACGTACGGCGCGTTCGCGTGTTTGGCGTACCTGACGCCAGTGTTCGGTGGGATCGTCGCCGACGCGGTTTTGGGGGCGCATCGAAGCGCGGTGGTGGGGGCGGTGGTGATGGCGTTAGGGTACGGCGCCATGGCGAGCGAGTGGGCGTTTTTGATCGGGTTGGCGTTGGTGTGCGTCGGAAACGGGGCGTTTAAGCCTTCGATTAGCACGCAGTTGAGCGCGTTGTACGCCAAGGATGATCCGAAACGCGACGCGGGATTCAGTATTTTTTATTGTTGTATCAATGTTGGGGCGTTCTTTTCGCCCTTGATCGCTGGGACGGTGCGCGTGTACTTTGGTTACGGCGCCGCGTTCGCGAGCGCCGCCGTGGGAATGTGGTGCGCGTTGGCGATTTACGCCTTGAACCGCAGGCACGTCGTGGACGCCATGATTCCAGCGTCGGCGAACGACAATGACGAGGAGTCCAGAAGCCCGCTGCGTCGGATGGGATCGAACGAACAAGATTTTGAAGAAGAAAACGGGCGTTCAAACGGCGAATCACGCAAGAGTCTCAACGACATGGCGCGATTGATACGCGAAAACTCGAACGCCATGTTCGCCGTCGCCATCGTTTGCGTGGCTGGGATCGGATTTAGCATGGTTTATGAACAATCAGGAAGCACCCTGATGTTGTTCTCGGACGAGCACGTCGATTTACACGGGATGCCGACCGAGTTCGTCGCCGCGTTGAATCCGTTGCTCGTCCTCTCGCTGACGCCGGCGGTGACGGCGCTTTGGGATTGGCAAGCGCGACGCGGTGCGGAGCCGCACCAGATGTCGAAAATTGCCATCGGGTGTGCGCTTCTGTCTTCATCATTCGCGGTGCTGATGTTCGGTGCTTTACCGATCGACTCGCACGCCTCGCCGACTCGCGTGAGCGTGTTTTGGATCGTCCTCAATCAGATTTTCCTCACGGCCGGCGAGCTCTTCACCTTCCCCGTGGCGCTTTCTTACATTTCCAAAATCGCTCCGGATGGTTTACTCAGCGCCATAATCGGTTTATGGTTCGGCTCATACTTCTTCGGCAACTATTTCAGCGGCGTGCTCGGCTCCACGTACCCATCCTTTGACTCCCCGAGTGGCTTTTTCGCGGCGCTCGCACTCATCGCCGGCGCCGTCGCCCTCGTCCTCGGCCTCGCCCGCGCGCCGCTCGCGGCTCGTTGTCCCACGTAACGGACATCGTCAATGTAAAATACGTGTACTACTGGTCGTCCTTCGCGCGACACGCCGATCGATCCGCGGCGTTCTCGCGTCCCGCTCGCGCGTCCCGCTCGCCTGCGTCGAGCGTGGTTACATCGCGTCGCGATGCCTCTTCCCCGCGCGCAATCGTACCCCCAGACCCAGGAGTACGCGCGCGCGAGAACGTTCCGCCAGCTCGCCCTCGTCGTCGCCTTCACCGTCCTCGTCGTCGCGCTCGTCGCGCTCAGCGCGCTCGCCGATGTCACCGGCTTTGAGAGCACGCGCGCGGCGAAAACGCGCTACGCCGTCGTCATCGACGCCGGCTCCACGGGCACGCGCGTGCACGTGTTCACGTTCTCTCGATCGGCGTTCGCGAGCGGCGGCGAGGCGCTGCGAGACGAGACGTTTCGCTCGATCGAACCGGGACTGAAGAGCTACGGCGGCGACGCCGAGGCGGCGGCGACGTCGATCGAGGCGCTGATCGACGTGGCGAAAGGAGTCGTGCCGGAGAGCGCGAGACGAGAAACACCGTTTAGTGTGCGCGCGACGGCGGGATTGAGACTGATGCCCGAAGGGCGGGAGGCGGCGGACGCCATCGTGGAGGCGGTGCGACGAAAAATCGCGAACGCGGGATTTCATCCGTCGTCGGCGTCGTTCGTGAGCATCATGGACGGCGAAGACGAGGGCGCGCACGCGTGGGTGAGTGTAAATTATTTGCTAGGGAATCTCGGCGGGGCGCCGGAGAAGACTGTGACGGTGGTAGATTTAGGCGGCGGGAGTACGCAAATCGCGTACGCGGTGGGCGGGGGCGCGGCGAAGGACGCGCCGAAAGGGTACGTGCGCGACATCGAGGCGGCGTCGACGACGTATAGGACATACGTGCATTCGTTTAAGGGCTACGGTATCGTCGCCGTACGGCCGAAGATATTTAGCGTGGGGAAGAATAAAGACGGTTCGCATCCGTGCTTACCGAACGCGTTCGCGGATTCGTGCGAAAAAGATTGCTACGGGCTCGAGCCTGGGGAGACGTACGCCGCCATCGGATCCAGCGACGGCAGCGACTTTACACGGTGTCTGCTCGCCACGACGCAGGCGCTCGAGGGAAATTGCGCGAAAGCACCGTGTTCGTTCGCCGGCGCTTGGACGACGCCGCGCAAAACGCCCCTCTTCGTCATGTCCTTCATCGTCGAACGCGCGATTCAAGGCGGCGCGGTGCCGCCGCCGAGGCGCCCGACCGATATCGCGACCATGACACCGCGCGACGTGAAGCGAGCCGCCCTTCGCGCGTGCTCCACGCCCGCCGCCGAGCTCGAGGCTCGCTTCCCCGTCGCCGCGCGCGACGCCGTCGACGTCAACTACCTCTGCCTCGACCTCGTCTACGTGTACGCCCTCCTCACCGTCGGTCACGGCGCCGCGGACGACGAGACGATTCGCACGCTCGACAAGATTCGTTACCGGCGTCGAGACGTCGAGGCGAGCTGGGCGTTGGGCGACGGCATCGCCGCCGCCGCCGCCGCGCGCGCCTAACCACCCACTCGGACGAATCGTCGCGTCAGCGTTCGCGCGCGATTCCAGCGTATGGGCATTCAGTGTCGCTCGATTCGCCGGCGTCGCTCGCCCGTCGCGCGGTGTAAAATAAATCGTCGCCGCACGTCCGCGCGCATGACGACCGCGACGCGCGACGCCGCCGACGCGGACTCCGCCGCGCGCTGGACGACGCTCAAGTCAGAGCTCGCGTCGTACTTCTTCTTCTGCACCGTCGTCCTGCCGCTCGCGATATGCCTCACGGCGCTCGTCTTCGGCGGCGTCTTCGCCGCGGGCGTCGGGTGGTCGTACCGCGACGGCTTCCTGTACGTCGTGCGCGATCTGCTGGACATCGAGGTCGAGCTCACGCGCAAGTCGTCGATCGAGCTCTCGGGCGACATGAAGGCGTGGGACGCCTTCGTGAGCTTCTGGGCGTTCGGCGTGGTCGTCGTGGCGTTTGCGATGATTTACGAGATGGCGCTGTGCAAGCGAGACGCGTTGGGATGGGCGCTTCGACGGATCGGGATCGCGATCGAGGAGGAATACGACGAAGACGGCGACGTGGTCGTCACGGGACGAAGTCTCAAACACGCGCTCGCGACGGTGGTTTTGTTCGTTTTCATCGTGGTGCCGCTTCTGATTGGCGTCGTCAGCGTCGTCTTCGGCGGCGTGCTCGCCGCGATGGAGGGGTGGTCGTTCGATAAGGGTGCGCTCTACCTCATAAGCGAGATGGCGGACATCAAGGGAGACTTGGTCGAAGTCGAGGTGGAGCACGCGATCTCGAAGATTTGCCTCATCCTCGTCGACTGCTGGGCGCTCGCCGTCTTCGGCTCGTTCGTCGGCTTGTTCGTGACCGCGGGCGTGTGCAAGCCTTGGGTCGCGTTCGAGCGCGACGTGCATCGACGCGGGTTTCTCAACGCGTGGCGACGAATTCGCTGGAGAAGCGAACCGAAGGCGACCGCGCCGTCCGACGCGACGGCGGCGTGACGCGCCGCGTCGACTCTGGAATAAACGCTCGCCGCGCTCCCCGGGCGCGGCGACGAACGCCGCCGAGAAGCGAACCGAAGGCGACCGAGGCGATCCGTCCGACGCGACGGCGGCGGCATCAGCTACATCAGATCTATGTATTGTCAATCTATTATCTATCGGTATCTATCTCGCGCGACGCGCGTCCTCCATCGCCGCGAACGTCGCCTCGTACGCCGCGCGGCCGAGTTCGTCGCGCGTATCCGTCAGCGCCTCCCACACCTTCTGGTCCGCCTGCTTCAAAATCTGTCCGCCGCACTCGTGAAACAGCGCGTCGACGAGATCTTTCCTCGACGCGCGCCTCGCTCGCGGGTCGCGCAGCGTCTGCGACGCGCGCGCCGCGAATTCCGTGAAGGTTTTCATCTCTGGGTCCGCGCGAACGCGCTCGACCGCGCGCGCGCGCAGGGCGTCGAGCGTGCCGTCTTTGCGCATCGCGGTGAGCGCGTCGCGCTCGACGTCGACGTCGCGCGCCGCCGGCGGCGGCGGCGGCGCGGGGGTGGGGCGAGGCATGGTGTGGCGTCGACGCGCGACGACGGACGACGAAGTCGTTGGCTAGGCGATTAACGATATTTTACATTCTCCGGCGACGGACCGACGTCGGCGTCGAAGAGTTGGCGATTCCACTCGAGAAGCCACTTGCCGAGGGCGTAATACAGCGCGCCGTGACGAACGATGTAGAGAAACGTGGAAAGAATACCGGCGCTCGCGCCGAGCGCGACGGCGTCGTGAAGCGTTTGCGCCCAATCCGTGCCGTCGATGCCGAGAATGAGCGGCACTATGGCGTATCTGAGAGGCGACGCGTTCTCCGGCGGTTGCACGCGCCAGGCGTCTCGCCACGCCACGTCGACGACTTCCATGTCTAAACGCTCGCGGGCGCACCGCACGAGTCCCGGGACGTGCAAACCGCCGTACAACAGGTTGACGGTGTCGATTTCGGGCGCCTTGAACGCCTTGTTCACCCCGTCCATCGCGACGTCGTTGCGTCGGGCGACCAAAACGGGCTCGGTCGAACCGCCGCCCGCCGGCCCCTCGGCTTGCGCGCTCACGATCATCTGCGCGAACGCCAAGCGACGCGCGGATTCTAAATCACCCGACGCGCAACAGTCCACCATCGCGCCCAAGACCTCGGACGGACGCCCGCCCGCCCACACCCAATCGAGCAGCAACAAATGCGCCTCCGGACACGGCACGAACCAACAGCTCAACCGCGCGAACAGCCTCGCGGGATCGCCCTCCGACGCCCTTCCGAACGCCGTCACCGCCAGCGCCTCGAGCGCCGGCGGCAGATTCCCTCCCATCGACACCGCGCTCCGTTTCGCGTTTCGCGTCGTCTCTTCCGCCGTCTTCGCCGTCATCTCTCCCGCCTCTCGTCGCAGCGCGATCAACTCCTCTCGCGTCACGTCCGCGACGTACCATCCTCGCGCCCTCGCGTCCAGCGCGTCCAGCTGCGCGCGCAACCCGTGCGCGTTCGCCAGCGCTCGCGCCTCCGCCGTCGGCGCCAGCGCCTCGCTCAACCGCCACAGTTTCAGCCCTCGCTCGTCGCTCGCTTCCAAGTGCTTCCTCGACGTGATCAGCTCGACCAGCGTCGCGTCGTTCTCGCGCGTCTCGAAGTCCTTCGCCACGCCGCGATAGTACCGCGCCTCGCCGTAGTGCACCAGCGCGCACACCCGCAGCGTCCGCGTCGCTCGCGCGCTCGCGTCGCGCGGCCGCAGCGTCACCGTCGCGCTCTGCAGCGCCCACGATCCATCGCGCGCGTCGCGCGCGAGTCGGAGGAACTGTCGCGCGCGCGCGTCGTCGTCGTCGTCGTCGTCGTGCGCGTCGCGAAATCGGTCGTTCGCGCGCGATGTCGCGCGCGAAGGCGCGCGAGGGCGCGGGAAGCGCCGTCGCGCGGCGCGGGAAACGCGCGCGGAGGGTTCGGCGCGCTCGAGGGCGCCGCGCGCGCGCGCGCGCATGCGCGAGGCGCCGAGGTGCGCGGCGATGTAGGATCAAATTACAACGTCCACCCGGCGTCTAACAGCCCGCCTTGACTGAGTGTGTGTACCGCCGCTGACAATCTGACCCCTCGCCCCCTCAACGTCCCCGCGGCCCGTTGAGGGTACGTGACGAGTCGTCGATCCGAACACTGGCGCGCTAAGCGCGCCTACGTCAGTCGACGAGTGAAACCGCTCCTAAAATGTGGACTACTACACCCGCGCGCGCGCTGAAAAACCCTCCATGGGACAAAAAGCCTGATGCCGGGCGAACGGACGAGACGGGTCGGTCAGTCGGCGAACCGCTTCGGCGCGAATAAAACGCACCCGCGCCGGTGGCCAATCGTATCAAGGCGATCGCTCACGAACACGCCGATGCGAGCACGAAGCTCAGCGAATCGAGCGGCGGACGCATCCGCGAGCGACGGCCGGTCGAGATGCCCGCCCTCCCGCGCGCGATGCGAACGTCGACGCGCGCGCGCGTACGAGTGATCAGTTCGTACGAAACGCTCTGCGTCGTTCGCTCGCTCGTTTGCGTTCGGACGAGGACCCGGGACGCGCCGCGTCGGCGTCGTCGAGTGACGATCGAACGCTCGCGAAGGGGGGCTTCGGGGGGTGCCCTCGCCGTCGGCACCCCCCCTCCGCGCGCGCGCGCGCGGTTTCTGGTGGCTTCTTTTTTCTTCTTTTCGCCCTTCTCCCCGATCGCGATTTCGCGATCTCGCGAGATCGCGATCTCGCGCGCGACGGTTGGCGTCGTAGAAGTCGAGAAAGTCGAGAAAGTCGATATGGGTCGTTTCAGAGCTCAGACTGGAGTCGATTAGAGCCTGGGACCCATCGACGAGTTATGACTCGTCGCACGGTGAGACTCGAGTCGGGCGCGCCGGACTTCGAATCGAAGGCAAAAACGACGATACCGACTTTTATCTTCAGGGTTTAGAGCTTTGGCGCGTCAACACCCTGCCTTCGTCGTCACCGACCGACACACGACGACGCGTCGCGCGTCGCGACGGACGCGCGCGTCGGACGCGCGATGCCGACGGCGTCGACGGCGAGCGCCGAGCGCGCGTCCCTGCTGACGCGCGCGCGCGCGACGGCGACGGATGACGAAGGATGGCGTCAACACCTCGACGACGTCGAGCGCGCGACGACGACGACGGCGAACGCGACGCGCGCGCGACGCGACGACGGCGGCGGCGACGCCGGCGACGCGAGGCGCGGCGGACGGTGGACGCGGGCGCGGGTCGGGGCGGGCGCGCTGGCGGCGTGCGCGGCGATCGGCGCGGCGGCGGCGGCGACGCGAGACGGCGGTCTCGGCGCGAGCGCGGCGAAGCTCGGCGACGCGAGGGCGACTCAGAAGGCGATGATCGCGCAGGCGTACTACAGGAACGCGCACGGGAAGGTGGATCAGCTCGCGGTGGCGGCGGCGTTGGATCCGATTCGGCACGCGTATCTGCCGGACGCGTTTCGAGGCTACGACGCCGACGTCAACGTGTCGTCGTACGCGCACGCGCCGGCGGTGACGCGCTCGGAGACCGGGTTCACGATGTGCGTGGACATGCCGGCGGATGCCTGGGACTCGACCTACGTGAAAGGGTTCGGGAGGTTGTTCACTCCCGGCGCGTGCGTGGAGAAGGTCGTCATCGGATGCGACGGCGACAAGAGAGCCGACGTGAGAGTGTTTAGTCAGTCGGGGTACTTGTGGCGCGGCAAGAATAAAGCGAAAGACGCTTCGTACGCGAAACCTGCAAAGATAGACCCGGGTCAGGTGGACGTGTACATGGCGCACGAAGCCGTGGCGACTTTTGGGAAGGATTTGCAAAACCCGAAAGTCGTCAGAGAGTTCGATTACGTCGGGTATTTCGATCAGAAACGGTCGGCTATTTGGTGGCCGTTCGGCCCGTCGCTGGATTCGATGGCGGAAGATTTCCCCGCGTACACGATTCCTCACTCGGAGAGGATTCCCGCGGTGGCTTGGATCGCCATCGATTGCCTTCCGCCGCGACCCGGCATCATCGTCGGTCTCGCTGAACAATTTCCGACGTTTTCCATGGGGAATTGCTTCAATAACTACCACTTGCCGCGCAACTTGCCCGGCCGCGGGGTGGAAAACCTGGAGTATCAGAGTAAGATGGCGCGCTACATGTTTTATTTCGCCGTGGAGAACGCACCGATGTGCCAAGGGTACATGACGGAGAAGGTGTGGATGGCGCTCGCCCGCGGCTCGATTCCGATATACACTGGTCACGATTCGTTCACCGAGCTCATGCCGACGAAGAAATCATACATTGATTTGCGCGACTACGATAGCTTCGAGGCGCTCGCGGCCGAGCTCGAGGCGATCGCGAGCGATGAGTCGAGGTACGACGAGTACACGAGTTGGCGGTACGATCATCCGAGCACGTGGTCTCCCGGCTTCCGCAAGCTCTTGCGAGTGCAAAGCACGGACATCAAGGTTGGCCTGTGCGCGGTGCTCGCCAAAGGCCCCACCGTGTTCCCCAAAGCCGATAAAATGGGCGGATGCTCCTCCGGCGGCGATCTTCTCGGCGTCAAACACGGCGACTTTGGCGCCTACATCGAAGCCGCGCGGTTTCGCTCGAAGCACCACGAAACCGGCGTGCCGCGATCACCGCTCGATTTCCTCCAGCGCGTGTCGTGCAAAGACGAACAAGAGAAAGAGTTCATGGGCGATTGCTTCGTCAGGCGCGACGCGCCCGTTCCGCCGGAGATACCTTTGCTCCTCGCCGCGCGCGACCGCGCCCAGTGGAATCGCCGCGAAAAGCGCGTCGAGGATCGCGCGATCGACGCGACGGCGGACGAAACCGCGAATTAAAACCTAGCGTTTAGGACTCGACGTTCGAGATCGTCGCGAATCATTAGCCACGTTTCATAGACAGCGGTACGCGCCGATCGAGCCCGCTCGCGCCGCGCCCGCGCCACTCGTCGACGCGCCGACGCCCGCCATGGGCGCCCTCCGCCTGTCGTACCACTGGGAGCGAATCATGACGCTCTTCGTCCCCGCCCTCGTCGCCGCGTCGTCCGCCGCCGCGCGCCCCGTCGCCGCGACCGCGCGCTCGCGCGACGTCGACGACGACGACGACGACGACGACGACCCGACGACGGCGCCGCGCGCGCCGCGCGCGCCGCTCGCCGAGGCGGTGCGCGCGATCGGCGAGGACGCGATGACGCGCGTGTTCGCGTTTCGCGGCGACGCGATGACGCCGACGCTGCGCGGCGGCGCGCGCGACGCGCCGGGACCGTCGAGCGCGCGAGGAGGATCCGGGACGGAGTACGTGCTCGCGCGAAGGCTGGCGCACCCGTTTCGGAGCGCCGCGATCGGGGACGTGGTGGCGTTCGCGCACCCGAGCGACGCGACGCGAACGCTGATACGACGCGTGAGCGCGACGGAGGGCGACGAACTCGTGGACGCGGCGAACGCGAGCGTGTACGTGGTGCCGAAGGATCACGCGTGGGTGACGGCGGACGCGGACGCGGAGACGGATTCGGCGAAGAGCGCGGGGAGACACGAGGACTCGCGGTCGTTCGGACCCGTGGACGCGCGGGCGTTGGAGTGGCGGGTGATGTACTCGATGCGGAGCGCGGTGGATCACGCGACGGTGGAGAACAGCGCGGCGGCGCGCGCGGCGGACGCGCCCGTGCTCGAGGCGGAGCTCGCGAACGCGATGGAAGCGCTCGGGTGGGACGGCGAGGGCGAGGGCGAGGGCGAGGGCGAGGGCGGCGAGGGCGATTAGCGTCCGTCGACGCGCGACGTGTGTATTGTATTTGTATTCGTTGTATTCGTCATCGCGAGACGTTTGTTTTCTATTATTATTCTAAATGTGGTTTTCGAGTCCTACGCGTCTCGTCGCTTGTCTCGACGCTCGTAAATCTGCACGTACGTCTCCGTGAGGTTGACTTGTTGCGGCAACACCTCGGCGACGCGCAAATCCTGCGTCTCGTACCAATTTTTATCCGGTGCGTGGTACACCATGGCGCGATACGACCCGTCGTCGGGCGCGCCGTCGTGCACGATGTTGGCGATCAAATCGTACGTCGCCGAATTTTCGTCCCCTCTCGGCACCGGGATGTGATCGGCGAGGTTCAGCCCCCGCGTCGGAAACGTCACGATGGTCGGGTTCTTTTCGACGAAGAAGTTGTTCTTGGTGAAGCGCGAATAATTCACGATCAAGTAGTTTGGGAGCTTGGTGATCTTGAACCTGCGCCGCGTCTTGGGGTCCGCGGTGACGCCGTCGAATTTCTTCAGCAGCGCGCGCTCGAGGGAGACTTGCGGGATGATGTTCTTCTCCATGACGTCTTGAAACAGCGGCGCGTTCGGGAGGTCCATCGAGAGCATGAGGAACGGCGACGCGCGCGACGCGGACGAATCGTCGATGATTTCCACTTCTCCCTGGAAACACGACTGAATGACGGATCGCTTTTCGCCGCGTTTCTTTTCGTCGCGAATCAATTCGTTGAGCAACCAACGCAAGAACTGCGCGGCGTCGTGGTTCCCCGTCTCCGCGCCGAACGCGTCTTTCGATCGATTTCGAACCGCTTGCATGAACTCGTGCGGGCTCGAGTGACCTTTAAAATTTCGCGCGTTCCAAATCTTCTTCGTGATGTCCGCCAAGGCGCGATAGACGTCCTCGCGTTCCCTCGCGTCGTCGAGCAACAGCGCGCGCCGCAGCGGCGCCACTCTGTTCAGCGATTGCAGCACCGCGCTCACGCCGTCGTCGCGTTTGCTCCAAATCGCGTTCAATCCGACGACGCCGACGAGAAACTCCGTGCCGTCCAGCGCGCGCCGCCACATCGGTCGCGCGCCCTCGATCTCTTCCTCCACGTACTTTTTCGCGTACGTCGGCGCGAGCACGTCTCGAATCCTCGACAGCGTCGTCCCTTCGTCCACCACCTCGTACCCATCCGGCAGGCACCACGCCGCGCCGTCGGCCAGGCGCATGAACACGTGATGTCCGCACTCCAGCGCGTGCGCGTACGCGTGCGTATTCTTTCCTCGTCCCGCGAAGTACTTGCCGCAGACCAAGCACCCGTACACGTGCACGGGCGACAGCGACACCGCGCACCGCTTCTCAAAGTCAAAATCCAGGTTCGCGAGGTTCACCGTGTCCAGGTACGGGCACGGCGCCGACGCCGCGGTGGTCGACGGCGGTTCGGTCGAATCC
>Ga0257114_1001892_pt1 | contig 14380 bp, 12 predicted proteins | sample SI112_10mmetaG_FD_190149 | JGI IMG/M metagenome (GOLD analysis project Ga0257114, IMG submission 190149) | Marine microbial communities from Saanich Inlet, British Columbia, Canada - SI112_10m | ecosystem: Environmental > Aquatic > Marine > Inlet | place: Canada: British Columbia | collected...
ACTAACAGCTGCTCAGGAATGGGCTAATGAAGATCCTTACGTAAAGACTGGTGTTTTTAAACATGTCACCGTAAAACCTTTTAAAAAGGTTCTACCTTGACAATTGAAGATCAAATCCAAACAATATTATCGAAAGATTTTCAACCAATGAAATTTGAAATTAAAAATAATAGTTACTTACATAAAAATCATAAGGAATATCGTGAAAATAGTCATTACAGTATAATTATTGTTAGTAAATCATTTGATAAAAAAAATAAAGTAGAGAGGCACCAAATGATTTATAGGTCACTGAAAGAGCTTATGCAAACAACAATTCATGCACTTCAAATAAAAGCATATTCAATTAGCGAATATAATAAAATTTAAAATTAATAGGAATTAATCATGTCAAATAAAACTTCATATTATCCAGCAATACAGCTTTGCAAAAAGGTCTGTATGTTTTCCGCTGTTCTTTTTTATTCACTTGCTGGAATGACTGAAACTATAAAAACTATAAATGGTACTGATATTGATAGTCTGGTATTGGATCTATACATACAGAGTCGTACTCAACAATCTGCAACTGAGGTAACTCCTGACCAAAGATTAAATTTCCTGGATGAATTAAGTGATATCTATCTTCTGTCCACTCAAGAAAAGGCAATTGAATTAGAAAATAACCCACAAATACAAGCACAAATAGAATTACAAAAACGAGGCTTAATTGCTCAAGCAATAGCAAGTGAATATTTCGCTAACACCTCTATATCTGAAGAAGAAATTCTCAGTGAATATAATAACGTAATTAAAAGCTCACCTAAACAAGAGTTTATGGCGAGTCATATTTTATTAGAAACCCAGAGTGAAGCTATTGCTGTTATTGCTCAACTTGATGATGGAAGTGATTTTGCTGAATTAGCTAAAAATAAATCTATCGGCCCATCTGCTTCAGCTGGTGGGTCACTTGGTACTTGGTTTGCACCTAACCAGATGGTCAAACCTTTCTCTGATGCAGTGGCTGAGTTGGACAACAAGAAATACACTAAGACACCAATACAAACTGAGTTTGGCTGGCATGTAATATTAAGAGAAGACTCTAGAGAATCAGTCCCTCCAACATTAGAAAGTGTCAGTAATGAAATTCGTCAGAAAATAATGCAAGATAGCTTTCAGGATTACTTAGATAGCCTAAGGTAGCTTCAAAATCAACTGGATTGAAGATCTTGCAGGCGTAATGCAAGATCAGTTTTTTTTGAATCACTTAGGTGTTCATCAGTTAAAAGATGAATATAGTTCTTTGAATCTATTTCAATCAAGTTAAGTCTTTGAAGTTCAGTTGCTATTGCTTTTGGCGGAATATCTATTCGTGCTAGTTTTACCAAGCCACTGAAAGATATTCCTTCTGATTTGAATTTAATTTTTTTTGGCCTACCTGAATTGGTCAAATACTCTTTATTAGAAGTCCAAATTTCTATTATATTTCCTGTATGAGTGTTTACACTCAAATCACTGACATCTTGTTCGCTTAATAACTCTTTTATTGATGATACTTCTTTTCTGGATAGTCCAGTCATAAATGAAATCCTAGATAAGCTGGTCTGTCTTGACCTTTTTCCATAATCTCTCAGTGCAATATTGATGAATGTTTTCTTTATGATCATATTCAAAAATTTATAATCAACACCAAAAAATAAAAATATCTCAATTAAAGGCTCCAAAAACTTTTGAGTTAATTTAACTAACGCCTCATTCATCATTAATCTCACCTTTTTTATTTAAATAAGCGAAAAACTCCTCCTCTGTGAGCATTTCAATATCTAATTCATTAGCTTTTTGAATCTTGGAGCCAGGGTTTGAACCCACTATTAAATAATTTGTTTTTTTTGACAAACTGCTCGTAACTTTGCCACCTAACTTTTTAATATAATCTTTTAGCTCATTTCTACTAATTGAATCAAATGAGCCAGTAATGACAATAACTTTGTCATCTAATATTTTTTTAAGAGATGAGGTAACAGTCAAATTGCTCCAAATAACACCGCGATCTATCAAATTATCGACAATCCTGATGTTATCTTCATTATTAAAAAAATTTACTATATTTGAAGCTACTATTGGCCCTATCTCAGGAACGTCTTGTAGTTCCTCTTCAGAGGCATTCATAATCTTATTGAGATTGGAATAATAATTCTCAAGCACCTCAGCTGTTGTTTCTCCAACTTCCCTGATACCTAAGCTATATATAAATTTAGCAAGGGTTGTATTCTTACTCTGCTCTATTGCTCGTATAATGTTATTTGCAGTTTTTATTGCAACTCGTTCCAATGAGCATAACTCTTCTTGATTAACTGTATAGATATCATCAGGTGTTTTTATTCTCTCTCGGTCAACTAATTGCTCAATCAATTTTGAGCCAAACCCTTCTATGTCCATCGCCTTTCTAGATACGAAGTGTTTGAGATATTGAATTCTTTGGGCGCGGCAATTGTATCCTCCTGTGCATCTTGAAACTGCCTCATCAGCAATTCTATTAATTACCGAATTACAAACAGGACATGTTTTTGGCATAGTTATGACCTGAGCATTTTTCATTCGCTTCGATTTGATGACTTTTACTAACTCTGGAATTACATCACCCGCCCTTCTAATTGATACAGTATCCCCGACTCTTACATCTTTTCTATGCAATTCATCCATGTTATGAAGTGTTACATTACTAACTGTCACGCCTCCGACAAACACAGGTAATACTTTTGCCACAGGGGTGACTGCTCCGGTTCTGCCAACCTGGAAATCTATCGCTTTTATTGTCGTATACTCTTCTTTGGCTGGAAATTTATGCGCAATTGCCCATCTAGGAGCTCTTGAAACAAAGCCAAGCTTATCTTGCAAAGCGATTTTATTCACTTTGTAAACCAAACCATCAATATCATAGTCAAACAAATGACGCTTATCGATAACATAGTGATAAAAGTCCATGCAACCCTTTACATCATGAGCTAGCGCGGTTTCACTACAGACATTTAAGCCCCATTCTTTTAGTAGTATCATGATTTCACTATGATTATCAGGTAACTCATAACCTTCTATTAATCCAATCCCATAACAAAAAATATCTAAAGGTCTTTTTTTTGTAATATCAGGATCGAGTTGCCTGAGACTCCCTGCCGCAGCATTTCTTGGATTAACAAATACCTTTTCCTCATTCATAGAGGCTTGTTTATTGAAATACTCAAAACCAGATAATGGCATAAATACTTCACCCCTAATTTCAAGAATACTCGGTAAATTCTCTCCTGATAATTCGAGTGGTACAGATTTTATTGTTCTTATATTGTGAGTAACATCTTCGCCCTTTCTTCCGTCCCCTCTAGTTGCGGCCTTTGTCAGTAAACCATCCTCGTAAATTATACTCACCGCAGTTCCGTCGAACTTTAGCTCGCAAGCATATTCAATAGAATTATCTATGGGAATATTAAGTCTGTCATGTACTCGACGGTTGAAATCTTCTAACTCACTCTTATCAAATACATTACCCAATGAAAGCATCGGTAATTCGTGTTCAATTGTGCTAAACGCTGAAGATGGCCCGGCTCCAACATGTTGAGTGGGCGAGTTTAAAGTGACCAAATGAGGAAATTCTTCTTCTATCCCTTGAAGCTCTCTAAACATTTGATCATATTCCCGATCAGAAATCTCAGGTGAATCCATTACATAATAAAGATGATTATGATTACGAATAGTGTTACTTAATTTTTTAATCTTTTTTAGCGTTTTGTAATCAGTCATAATTAATTAAATAGGTACCTTTTTACTCTGAAATAAAAACTCAATTACCTCTTCACGAATATATCTTTCACGCTGAATACTAAATGAGCTTCCTGATTCATCAAGCAACTCGCCCTTCAAGCTATATGAAATTTTCTTAACAATCGATATCATTTCATCAAACGCCTCAATACCATTTAACACTGTTGGCAGAACCATAAAAAAAGTAATACCAGGTATTCTTTGGTCTTTTATTTTCTTTAAATCAAAAGTCCCCGGCTCAACCAAACTAGCCGCACTAAACACTATTTCTCTATCTTCATCTTTAAAAAAATGAAAAATACCATGATCACCAAGCTGCATTCCATGCTCCCTTAAAGCTAAAACAAGATCATCACCAGCGTAAGTAGCATTATTTATCGCTACCAGTCGAATTGTCACGACAAACTGTTCACCACTTTTACTTTGCTTGGGTTTGGTTTCGATTTCAAAAGATGATTCCTTTGGCTCACTATTTATTTTCATTACATCAATACATTCATCATCAGGCGATTTATCATTGATTGAAGGTTCTTTGCGCTGATCGTCATGCGATCTAAGGTCAATTTTACGAGCAGCCCAACGATCAAATAAATAAATTCCTAGAACAATAAATATTCCAATAACAAGTAGTAACCAACGCATCTCATCCATTGAATTCATCTTAATCTACGGTCATTTTCATTGCTTCATCCAAATCAACTGAAACCAATCGTGAGACACCAGGTTCTTGCATAGTCACTCCTGATAGTTGTCTAGCTAATTCCATTGTAGCTTTGTTATGTGTGATGAAGATAAATTGGACTTTTTCTGACATATCTTTAACGATTTCGCAGAAGCGATTGACATTAGTATCATCCAAGGGAGCATCGACCTCATCCAGCATACAGAATGGTGATGGATTTAATTCGAATATAGCAAATACTAATGCCACAGCAGTGAGCGCCTTTTCACCTCCAGATAAAAGATTAATAGTGCTATTCCTTTTGCCTGGTGGTCTTGCCATTACGGTGACGCCCGCAGATAGGAGATCATCACCAATGAGCTCCATATAAGCGCGACCGCCGCCAAATAATCTTGGAAATAACTTCTCAAACCCAGCATTAACTTTATTAAAAGTCTCTCTAAAACGCGATTTGGTTTCACGATCTATTTTCCTGATAGCACCCTCCAATGTAGAGAGCGCATTATTAAGATCATTAAGTTGAGAGTCCAAGTATTCTTTCCTCTCCTCGTTAACTTTAAGTTCATCTATTGCCGCCAAATTTATAGGTCCTAGTCTATTTATTTTTGCAGACACTTTTTCTAGACTTTCCTCAAAAAGAATTAAGGATGAAGATTCTTGCATCTCATCGATTAACTTAGCGTATTCAAATTGAGTCTGTTGTATCTGTTCTTCCAATCCTTCACGCCTAATTTTAATGATCTGCAACTCTTCTTTTGATTGATTCAAATCCTGATTAGCATCCTGAACACTTCGTTCTGTGGTCAATCGTAATTGATCCATACTGGTTAACTCATGCTCAATCTTTTCTAATATTTTTCTGGCCGTATTAAGCTCAGACTCAGCTTTAATTTTCTCTGATAATTGATCTTCAAGTAAATTCTTACTATCCATTAATGGTTGTCGATTAAGTTGCATTTGTTCTTGGATATCATTTTTCCTTGATTCAAAATGATTTTTTTGAGTAATCATTCTTTCTAAATTCTGAGCCGCTGACTGCTTGGTAGATTTATTGCTCTCATATTGGATTATCATGTCTTGAGCTATCTTCCTATCGACTTCGTATTGATCGCGAACTCTTGTTAATTCACCATTCAATTTATTTTTTTCCATCTCTAGATTAGAGCTTAATAATTCAAGCTGTTCTAATGACTCAGAAGCGGTCACTAATTCAGATTTAGAGTTTAGAATTATCTTATCAAGATTTTCTTTTTCAGATTCTAAGCTATTAATCTCATTATTTGAGTTTGACTTTATTATTTTCAGCTGATCATGTTTTATTCTGGATGCATTCAAATCTTCTTTTGATTCTAAATAAATATTTATCGATTCAGACAGTTGATCTTGTAATTTATCTTTTTTTGTTTCAGTTTCATCGAGATTTTTCCTTATCTCATTGAGATCATCATCTGCTTGTTTGTTGTTAAACACCAATTGATTAATTTCTTTTTCTAATTCACGAATTGATTTTTCTCTCGAAAGAAAACTGGATTCATTCTTGCTTTTTTCATGAAATAATCTCAACCAATTTCTTCCAATCCATACTCCTTTTGTTGTAATAGCAGAACTATTTTTTTTCGAGCGCTCAACAATTTCTGTCGCATGATCTATTGAATTTGCAATAAAGACATTTTCTAAGAGTGAATATATTGCATCAGGGGCATTCTCAACTTTTGAAGCTAACGTTTCTGGATCAAAATCGGCTTTATTCATCGAGCACTTGTTATCAATGAGGGTAACCCTTCCTCCCTCGAAACCACTTACTGTATCAATGGCTTGTTCCATGCTGTTCATGCACAAACCCTCTAGATAATCACCTAATACAGTTTCAACAGCAATTTCCCATCCATTAGATACGTTTAAATTTTGCGCTATCCTCTTATTCTTTGATAATCCACTTCTCTCAAGCCATTTAATACTTTGATCTTCAGAGTCCCCATAAGCAGCATCTTGGAGAGCATTTAGTCTAAACAACTCTGATTCTTTGTCACGCAAAGCTTTATTTTCTGACTCTGATACCACAGTCATGGAGGTATTCTTTTGACGAAGATCTAAAATATTTTTATTAATTGAGATTAATGAATTCTCCAGAGAGGCTCTATTTGTCGCATCATTATCATTTTTTACAGTTAACCGCTCTATCTGATGTTCAAGTTCATTTATTTCATCAGAGCTAACATCATTCTTAATTGCATTAATTTTCTCGCTATTAATTACCAAAGCTGATTCAGCATCAGATAAACGAGTCGATTCTATAGATATAATTTGCGTAAAAGTGTTCTTTTTTAACTGAAGATCATCCCATTCATTTTGCCATTTACTTATATCTTGCTCAGCAGCTAATAGAGATTCCTTGGCTATTTTTTCAGTTTTTGTAGCATTATCAATATTCGGCTTTAACTTACTCAAAGTATCATCAATATCAACAATTTGCTCTTGATCGAGGGAAATATGACTCTCAATTTCCTTAGCATTTTCTATTGCTTGCTCAAGGTCTTTTATTTGGCGGGATTCAATCTCCACAGAATACTCAATAGACTGCTCTAGTCGACTAATTTCTGAGCTTACTTTGTAGTAATTAGCCTGTACTTTATTGAAATTATCTGATTTTTCATTTTGCTCAAGGCGATGTGATTCAAGTTCGGCCTCAATTTTTCGTTGTTCTGCAATTTTAGAATCCAATAGCAATTTTTTTTCTGAGAATATTTTTTCTATCTTAATCGCATCGTCATTAAGGTCACGTATTCTAATTGCCAATATATCCGCTGAAAGTCTTCTTTCTTCTTGCTTCATTGTTTTATAGCGTTCAGCGGTTTTAGCTTGTCGATTAAGGTGGTTTATTTGCTTATCCACTTCATCTATTACATCAAGAAGACGATCTAAGTTATCCTTAGTTCTAGTAATTCTACTTGAAGTTTCCTTTCTTCGTTCCTTATATTTTGATATTCCCGCCGCCTCCTCTACAAAGACACGCATTTCCTCAGGTTTAGCTTCAATCATGCGAGATATCATGCCTTGCTCAATAATTGAATAACTTCTTGGCCCGAGCCCAGTTCCAAGAAAAATACCCGTTATATCTTTGCGTCGACATCTAACGCCATTGAGATAGTAATTAGAAATCCCATCTCTCGAGACCACTCTCCTTATTGAAATTTCATTATATTTGGCATATTCGCCTTCAATGGTAGTAGTTGTATTGTCAAAAATTAGCTCTACTGCAGCCGCACCAACTGGCTTTCTAGAGCTAGAGCCTTTGAAGATTACATCGGTAATAGAGTCACCACGCAATCTACTCGCGGAACTTTCACCCATCACCCATCTAACCGCATCAATTACATTAGATTTACCGCAACCATTAGGACCGACCACTCCAACGAGATTGGATGGAAAAGAAATTACTGTGGGGTCAACAAATGATTTAAATCCAGCGAGCTTGATCTTACTTAATCGCATTTACGTATCTAAATCCATGTTGCATTTATGATAATTTATTGTAATGCATTTATTTAAATAAAACGATCATTCCTTGTGAATATCATTCAATTTATCAATAAAAATGATGAAATATACCGTAAAACTCAATCTAATGACTTTTATGCTTCCATGTTTCAAATAGATCAGTATAATGCTTCTCGATTTCATTTAAGATCTTAACCAAAGGTCACAACCGAGAAAAATATGGCAACAAAAAAAACAAAAGCAAAAGTTAAGAAAATTGACCTGATGAATAGCCCTCTAGACGCAATAGGTCCATATAAACCTAAGCGTGGTGAAGCTTATATGTGTGATGCACAACTGGAATATTTTAAAACGCTCCTCACGCAATGGAAAAAGAATCTAATTGATGAAGTTGATAGGACAGTCGTACATATGAAGGATGAAGCATCTAACTTTCCTGACCCAAATGATAGGGCCACACAAGAATCAGAATTTGGTCTGGAACTGAGGACCAGAGATCGAGAACGAAAACTATTAAAAAAAATAACATCAACGCTAGTTCGTATTGAGGATGGTGATTATGGTTATTGCGAAGAAACCGGAGAAGAAATTGGCCTTAAAAGATTACAAGCAAGACCGGTTGCCACTCTCTCATTAGAAGCCCAAGAAAGACGTGAATTATCCGAAAAACAATATCGCGACAGAGATGATCGTTATAGATAAAATTAAAGAAGATTGAGAGAATTATTTCTTCACACAACTCTCAATATAAAGGTAGGTTCGCTCCTTCACCATCAGGTCCGCTGCATTTTGGATCTCTTATCACGGCAATTGCAAGTTTTCTCGATGCAAAAATTAATAATGGTCAATGGTTCTTGAGAATCGATAATTCAGATTTTACTCGCGAGCAGAAAAATGCGAGTGATAAGATAATAAAAACACTAGAACTCCATGGGTTTGAATGGGATGGCACTGTTCAATATCAGTCTGATTCATATGATCTGTATCAAAAAAGTATAGATTTCCTGAAACAAAATAATCATGTTTTTCGTTGTGAGTGCTCTAGAAAAAATCTTATAAAAAATAAGATAGGATCCAATGGTTTTATTTATACCGGGACCTGCCATAACAAAATAATACACAAAAATTATTCATTAAGAGTCTTTGTCAGTAATACAAACATTGAATTTACAGATACCTTACAAGGCAATCAGAAATGCTCACTGGAATCCGAAATATCTGATTTTATAATATGGAGAAGAGATAATATCGCCTCTTATCATCTAGCAACCGTGATAGATGATAATGAGCTTAATGTAACTAATATTGTCCGAGGTTTTGACTTAATTAATTCGACGTTCTGCCAAATTCATTTACAAAATATCTTAAATCACAAAACGCCTGCTTATAGCCATATACCAATTGTCGTAGATCAAGATGGTAATAAATTAAGCAAGCAATTTGGAGCTTGTGGAATAGAAAACGAAGCAGCTTCAAAGAACTTATACAACGCTTTGGTGGCTCTGTGTCAAGAGCCTCCTGAAGAGCTAAGCAATGAGCGTCTAGACAGCATATGGGACTGGGCTATTGTAAATTGGGATATGAATAAATTAAGAATGCTCAGCAGCTTAAATCATATTGAAATAACTTAATTCTTAATTCTCCTCGAGCTCCTTCATGCTTAGACGGACTCTTCCTTGTCTGTCTACCTCTAGGACTTTAACCTTAACCTCATCACCTTCTGATAGTTTGTCACTTACTTTCTCAACACGCTCATTAGATATTTGTGATATGTGAACCAAACCGTCTTTACCAGGCAAAATAGTAACAAAAGCACCAAAATCCATTAAACGGACGACTTTTCCATCATATATCTTCCCAACTTCCACATCTGCAGTAATTAGTTCAATTCTCTTAACAGCCTCTCTTCCAGAGGCGCCATCAATAGAAGCAACACGAACAGTACCATCCTGATCAATATCAATAGATGCTCCAGTTTCTTCAGTCATCGCCCTGATTACTGCACCACCTTTACCAATTACATCCCTAATTTTTTCTGGATCAATTTTAAAAGTAGTGATTGTTGGGGCCCACTCTGACATTTCTTCTCGTGGTGAGGTAATAACTTTATTCATTTCATCTAATATATGTAATCTTGCATCCTTTGCTTGAGCTAATGCAATATCCATAATTTCTTTTGTTATACCTTGAATTTTTATATCCATTTGAAGGGCAGTGATACCCTCTTGTGTCCCTGCTACTTTGAAATCCATATCACCAAGATGATCTTCATCACCTAGAATATCAGTCAGTACCGCAAAATTTTCACCTTCCTTAACAAGGCCCATTGCAACACCTGCAACAGGTGACTTAATTGGTACACCTGCATCCATCAGTGACAAACTTGTTCCACACACTGATGCCATTGAGCTAGAACCGTTTGATTCTGTAATTTCTGATACAACGCGAATGACATAAGGAAAATCTTCTTCGGAAGGCATGACTGCCTGTATTCCTCTTTTTGCGAGTTTACCATGTCCAATTTCACGTCTTTTTGGTGAGCCCACAAAACCAGTTTCACCGACGCAATATGGAGGAAAATTATAATGCAGCATAAATGAGTCTTTGTACTCACCCATCAGAGCATCTATCATTTGCGCGTCTCGTCCTGTACCAAGAGTAGTTACAACAATGGCTTGAGTTTCACCTCTTGTAAATAATGATGAGCCATGCGTTCTTGGGAGCATCCCAACTTTCACATGAATAGGCCTCACAGTAGAAACATCGCGGCCATCAATTCTAGGTTGGCCATCGATAACACGATGCCTGACAATATTTTTCTCAAGTTTTGATAGTGAGCTTTTAACTTCATCTTCAGACCACTTCTCTTCATGATCTCCCATAATTTTTTCAGCTACAGCTTCTTTGCAGTCTGAAACCGCCTGATGACGCTCAACCTTATCCGTATTAGTGTAAGCAGATGTTAAGGATTCGGTGGCCAATTCACTGACTTTTTTAACTAAATCCTCATCTACCTCAGGAGCAGCCCACTCCCATTTTGGCTTGCCTGCATCTTCTGTTAATTCATTAATTTGTGCAATCACCTGCTGCATTTGGTCATGACCAAACATAACAGCACCCAACATAATTTCTTCAGATAATATTTTTGCTTCTGATTCAACCATTAGTACCGCATCATCCGTACCAGCTACCACAAGATCGAGATCAGAATCTTCTAGCATTGAGACAGTTGGATTTAGTACATACTCATTATTAATGTAGCCAACACGAGCGCATCCTAGTGGTCCAGCAAAAGGCATCCCTGATAAAGAAAGAGCTGCAGATGCACCAATCAATGCAGGCATATCAGGATCAACTTCGGGGTTTAACGATATCACTGTTGCAATTACCTGCACTTCATTAGTGAAGCCCTTTGGAAATAATGGGCGTACTGGTCTATCTATCAGTCTGGAAGTTAGTGTTTCTTTTTCAGAGGGCCTACCTTCTCGCTTAAAAAATCCGCCTGGTATCTTGCCCGCTGCATAAGTTTTTTCTTGATAATTAACAGTAAGAGGGAAAAAATTACGACCTGGTTCTGCATGCTTTCTTCCTACTGCGGTGACTAACACTGATGTTCCGTCAACACTTACTATTACCGCACTATCTGTTTGTCTTGCTATTTCACCAGTTTCGATGGTGATTAGTTGATCTCCATACTGGAATTCTTTTTTAATTGATTTCACTATTGATACTCTTCTCTTTGATTGATTTCAAAAGTTTTTTGAGGTTAGCGTCTTAAACCGAGGCTTTTTATGATTTCAGCGTAACGATCTTGATTATCATTTTTCAAATAATCGAGAAGCTTACGTCGCTTACTAACCATTTTAAGAAGACCTTGTCTAGAATGATGATCTTTTTTATGTTCTTTAAAATGCTCAGTCAATTCTGTAATACGTTTAGTTAAAATGGCTATCTGCACTTCTGCTGAGCCAGTATCCTTATCCCCTCGAGAATACTCTTTTATAATTTCGCTTTTGCTTTCACTTGATAGTGACATTGTATAAAAACCTCAATCTTTGTTCGTTTAATTATTGATATTACTATAAAGCGCGCTATTCTAGCGCTTAGTCATCCTAAGTAACAGCTTTAAATCCAAATTATTCAAAATAAATATTATCTTTAATTTCAATTTTAAGAAAAGATAAGCTTACAAATGAAATATTCGTTGTGGTTTCAGGAATTCACTTTGATGATTAATGCCAATCCCAAGAAATTTTCTCTCCTCATCATATACCCTTATAGGCCCTTCTTCATTAGAGATATGCTTGATACTTTGTCCATTGTTAAACATCTTTTTCTCATTTATATTCAAGCTCACTGAGTTTAAATCACTTAGTGCTTGATCCGCAGTTAAAAAATAAGAAGACTCTAATATATGTTTATCAGCTAATTCATTTTCAAGCGCTTCACTGGTCAACATTTGGTTAGCGATAAATGGACCGGCTCCAATTCTATGCAACTTCTTGGTGTGACCAACCATTCCAATTGATTTAATAATATCTTCAACTAAGACTCTTATGTACGTTCCTTTGGAGCAAGTGACGATGAATTCGATAGAATTATCGGTAACTTGTTCAAGTTTGATTGAAGTTATACAGATTTTCCTTTGCTTTCTTTCCACTTCTTTGCCTTGCCTAGCAAGTTTATAGAGTCTTACGCCATCCTGTTTCAAAGCTGAATACATGGGTGGAGTTTGAAATGAATCACCCAAAAAACCTTTTAAAATCTTATCCCAGTACTCATCTGAATGAGTATTGATTTTTGATCTCTTTATGATTTCACCTTCACTGTCACCTGTAGAAGTCATTACCCCTAATTCCGCAACCACATGATAAGTCTTATGATGATCTAGAAGATAAGGGCAGATTTTTGTTGCTTCTCCAAAACATAAAATCAGCATGCCTGTTGCCTCAGGATCAAGACTGCCCCCATGCCCTGCTTTTTTTGCACCGATCAACTTTTTGATATTTTGTAAGGCTCTATTTGATGAGATGCCTCGTTCTTTATTGAGCAAGATAATGCCATTAATGGGTTGGATTGCAGGTTTCATAAAAATAAATAGTTAGGTGTGATTTTATTTAATTCTTCTTTTCTCTATTAGCTTGATCAATTAAGTTTGATATCTCCATTCCCTTACTAATACTATCGTCATGAAAAAATCTCAATTCTGGGACATGCCTAACTTTAATAGAGGCGCCTAACTTACGTCTCAGGTAACTTGAAGCTCTTTGAAGTCCTTTTAATGATTCACTTACTTCATCAGTAAGCTCTATGGTACTAAAATAAATCTTTGCAATACTTAAGTCATGACTCAAGTCAATTGATGTCAGAGCCACGCCTACTAGTGCTGGATCATTTAAATCAAGCCTTAATGTTTCATTAAGAGTCCTAAGGATTAATGACCCCATGCGTTGATTTCTTGAAAATTCTCTAGCCATTATCTAATAATAAAAAATCTTTTGATTAAATTAATCAATAGTTCTCGCAATCTCAATACGCTCGTAACATTCGATTTGATCACCAATTTTTACATCATTGTAGTTTTTTACGCCAATGCCACATTCTGTCCCTGATTGCACTTCTTTTGCCTCATCTTTAAAGCGTCTTAGTGATTCAAGCTCACCCTCGTATATAACCACATTATCTCTTAGAACTCTGATGGGGCTAGCTCTTTTTACATGCCCCTCAATGACTATACTTCCCGCTATATTACCAAGCTTCGGGGATGTAAATACTTCTTTAACTTGAGCTAATCCGATTATATTCTCTCTAATCTCAGGTGCCAGCAACCCATTAATTGCAGTTTTCACATCATCAATGGCTTCATAAATTACACTGTAATATCGAATATCAACATCAGATTCTTTAATCGCATCTTTAGCTGAGGAATCGGCTCTAACGTTAAAACCAATTATTGATGCATTAGATGCGGCAGCAAGGACGACGTCAGATTCATTAATTCCTCCTACGCCAGAATTTATAATCTTAACTTTAACCTCATCATTATTTAAATTATTTAAGGCATCTCGGAGAGCCTCAGAGCTTCCATGTACATCGGATTTGATAAGGATTGCAACAGATTTACCATTCGCATCATTAATTTGTGAAAAAATATCATCAGATTTAACGCTCTGTTGTTGGATAATTTTAGATTCGCGTGTTTTTTCTTTTCTGTTTTCAGCTAGATCGCGTGCCTGCCTCTCGTTTTTAACAACATAAAAACTATCGCCAGAGGCTGGAGTTTTTGGGAGACCCAAAATAACGACTGGTGTGGATGGTTTAGCTTTATCCATTGTTTTTTGTGCCTCATCAAACATGGACCTTATTTTACCAAACTCATCACCAGCTAGAACAACATCACCTTTT
>Ga0257114_1001896_pt1 | contig 14369 bp, 7 predicted proteins | sample SI112_10mmetaG_FD_190149 | JGI IMG/M metagenome (GOLD analysis project Ga0257114, IMG submission 190149) | Marine microbial communities from Saanich Inlet, British Columbia, Canada - SI112_10m | ecosystem: Environmental > Aquatic > Marine > Inlet | place: Canada: British Columbia | collected...
AGAGCAATTGAGTGCGTTGCTCTGTGCTGAGAAGGTTATAAAACGCCACGAGCGCGACGACGCGATCTCTTCTATTCTCTGCCTCAACTTGTTCTTTGATAAACTCCGGCGTCATGATCTTCTCAACCTTTTCCACTTGCTCTGGATCGCTCAATTTTTCAAGCTCTGAGCGAATGCACTTGTGATCTCCAAAACTATGATTGAAGACACGCACCATCACCATCGCGATCAACGTCATGATGATGCCAATCACAACTCCCGGGCGCGTCCAGTTTGAACCACCCGTGTGTGGAACTAAGCCATGAGACATCCAAGGTGGATTATTGAAAATTCTCGAGAAATAGGTGACGACGGCGAACATAAACGCGCCACCGAAAGCACCGGCTCTCGATTCATTCCGCTTTTGCCCGAACCCGCGCAAAGACTGAATATTCATGTGCGCCACGAGTAAAACGAGGCAGACTACTACTGGCATGATATTTCGCAACGAGTTCAGACTTTCGAGTCGCGCCACGGAATCAAGTGCAGGGACGCCATGACCCGGAAGTTCACCTTCCATGTACGCCGCGATCGTAGCCAAGGAGACCTTCAAAAAGATGCTTAACATCTCAAAAATTGGGACGGGGCGTAAGTTGGGTTCAAGCGTCTCCGATACCACAGCCATCTTCATCGATACTGCAATCGCGCCGAGGCCAACGAAGAGTGAAATCATCAAGTTATCGCCGAAACTCGCGCTGGGGTCCTTCGACACGTGAATCCAAGGCGTCGGTGTGAACGACGTCGTCACCATGAGAAAGCCGAGCGAAGCAAAAACCATCGGAACGAGAGCGACTCGCAGGATTAACACGCGAAGTACGAACCCGACAGCTTTCACACGGTCTCTAAAGTCGCCCACGCGTTTCGAGTATGTCCTGCGCCTCAACGCGTACTCCGCCATGAGCTCCATTCTCTCAGCAGCTTCGCGAGGTATCAAGCGCAAATTGAGCGGCGAAGTCGTCTCCAAGCGCACGGTTCGGAGTATAGCTTCATCGCTACCGTTCTCCCACGCGACGTCGGGAACAACTTTGAAACGCTGTTTTTCGCGATCGCGCACTGGAGTGAAATCATCTCGCATCGCAACTGGTTGAAGAAGAACACGTCGCATCGTCTTGCTCATCATCGCGTGCACTTTGGCCAACTTGTTCACTTGCACAGTCTCTTCGTCGACTTGCGCACCGCCACCTGATTCGGCGTCTGGGTCGTCCGAGTATTGCGTTAATGTTTTATCGCCGCCAAGCTCTACGTACTCCGCGAATGCCCACATGCATTGATCAAAATGGTCTCGGACACGTCCACAAAACTTGACGACTACAGGGCAAATGACAACGCCGAACAAAAGCACGACGAACCAGTTCGTGAGCTCCGTCTTGGCACCACGCTCCGTCATATCCGGGCCGAATAAACCAGGGTAGAAGAACACGTCCGCTATCGCATCGCGATACATTTCGTTTGAATGACTCGAGCGGCGCCATGCAAACGCCGTAAATGCAAAGAACTCGATGTACAGCTGGAATCGAAGAAGATTGTGGCTCCAATACTCCTTGTCCAAGACCTTGGCCAACTTGTAACGAAACATTAGTGCAAACGTAGCGCTCCTTAGTCGCACGGTGTACTTCACCCACGCCATAAGTTTCGATGCGGTCGCGACAAGTTGCTCGCCAACCATACTTCGACGCCGCTCGGCGCGCTCCTTTGCGTACAAATTCTTCTGAAACTGTTCCTCAGCTTCGTTCCACAGTCCCGCCTCTTTGGCCGCTCGTTCTCGCGCCGACTTTTTCTTGTCGACGAGTATATTTTTCAAATCTCGATCTAAATCAATCTTCGTGACGTACGTGATGTGCTCGCTCTTAATCTCCTGCGTCAATTCATCCAGCTCTCGCTTGTACTCGTCATCCAACTCTGCGTCGGCTTCACCGCTCCCAATCATCTTATAAGACGCCCCGACGTCTAAAATAACGTTTCTCTTATCCTCGAAATCGGAAGATTCAAGATTTCGACCGAACGAGTACGCACAAAACGCGGCGAACGCGATGAACGCCGCCGCCACAGCGGTATTCGTCGACGTCTCGCAAGTCCACGAAACCTCCACCTCGAGCGTCTGACTCGCGTAACAACCGTTCGTATCCACCAATGCTGCAGAATACTTCCCCTCGACGTCCGGTCGCAGCGTCGCCCGCGCGCTTCCATCGACGTCAAACGTCGCGTTCGCGAACGACGTCGCGTTCGTCAGCGCGCTCGTCGCCGGCCACGACATCAGCACCCACCGCCGCGTCGCATCACTCGCGCTCTCGAACACGTAATCATCAAAGCATCGTTTCTTCGTCGCGTCCAGCGTCGTGGCGTCGTAGGGATCGCCACCGCGACCGGCGATTTCGAGCGTCGTCGCCTTGGCGCCGTCGTCCGCGCGCGCCGTCACCGCCGCCATCGACGCGCTCGACACCGAGCACTGCGGCAGCGCGTCCACCGCGCGCGCGAGCGCGAGCGCACCGATTACCGCGAGCGTCAACGCTCGCGCGGCGCCGTTCGCGCGCGCGCGCGTTCGCCGCGCGCCTCGTCGTCCCCGCGGCATGGATTCGCTCGCCTCGGACGCGCGCGCGCGCGCCCGCGCGCCCGCGCGCGCCCGCGCGCCGCCCGCGCGCGCGGCGCCGAGCGATGACATCGCGCTACGCCTCGCGCATGCTCGCGAGACGACGGATCGCGGGCGACGCCGTGCGTCGCGGTTTACCGTCGCGCTGCAAACGGTCGATGACTCGTCAGAACGCGACGACGACGAAGACGAAGACGACGACGACGAAGACGCGCGCGCGCGCGCGACGGAGGCGCGGCGAAACGCGCGTCGGCGTCGCGACGACTGCGCGGCGCGAACGCGCGCGTGACGGCGATGGACGACGTTGCGAATGATTCCGGGCACCGTCTCGGAACGCGCGACGGCGGCGACGACGACGACGACGACGCGGAAGAGGACGGCGCGCGGTTGACGAGCGAACCTTCGACGTCGGGCGCGTCGCCGAGATACGCCACCGCGCGCGACGTGCCGTTTCGAAAGCTGTGCGGCGCGTTCGAGGCGTTGCAGAACGAACGCGGTCGGTCCAAGGCGACGAGCGCGCGGCGGTATCGAGTGCTCGATACACTGCACGATCGATGTCTCGTGAGCGCGCGCGATGGAACCCGCGTCGACGCGTTCGACGCGTATCGGTTGATACTGCCGGCGTTGGACAAGGAACGAGGGGCGTATTTCTTGAAACACGACGCGTTGGCCAAGGTGGTGGTGTCGGCGTTCGACATGTCTCGAGCGAGCGAGGACGCGAAAAAGTTGGAGGATTGGAAACGAAAGGGTGGCGGTAACTTTCCGCAAGTTGTTCGAGACGTTTTGGCGGGTGGACATCTCGCGGGTCGTGAGAAAGATGAAGACGCGCGCACGTTGACCATCGGAGACGTGAACGAGGCGTTGGACGCATTGGCGGCGTGCGATAACAAGGATCAGCGCGCGTCGACGCTGCGGGCGCTGTTTTCAAAGATGGATGCGACGCAAGTGAAATGGACGTGCGCAATCATATTAAAGGAAACAAAAATTTCAATGGGAGAGAAGGCGATATTGCGTCATTATCACTCCGAAGCGAATGACTTGTGGGATTGGACTAGCGATTTGCGAAGAGTTTGTGAAGACTTACCGCGGCGAGACTTCCGGATGAAGCGCGAGGACATCGATGTGGGCGTAGGTTTAATTAATCCTCAGATGGCGAGAAGGCAAAACAGCATCGATGCCGTGTACCGCGCGTTGAAAGGTACGCAGTTTGTCATCGAAACCAAATTCGACGGCGAGCGCATTCAAATTCACAAAGACGGCGACATCATCAACTACTGGACGAGAAACATGAACGATTTTGGCCCTCGTGGCTACGATGTGATGAATGCTCTCTTTCGTCATTTGCCAAAGCGATGCATTCTCGACGGCGAACTCATGGTTTGGAACAAGCTTCGCGATCAGTCGTACCCGTTCGGCGCGTTGAAGAATCTCATCAAGGCTGCAAATATGCGCAAGGCCAAGGATGAATTGTTTCCACTCAAGGCACACCTCGAAAACCGTGATGGTGGTGATAACGACGGTGAGGAGGATCTCATGAGCTCCAAGTATGCGTGGCACGCCGAGAACGTAAAGAAACTCACGTATGGAGACTTGGAATTGGTCTACGTTCCGTTTGATATATTGTATGCCGTCGATCGAAGTGTGAAGACTCATAAGCTGAGAGAGCGGCATGAACTTTTGAAAGAGCATGTGCGTGAAGTATCAGTCATGTGTGGGAATATTCGTGCTAGAATTCTTCTCGCGACGCCCGATTGCGCGTTCTCACGTGTAGGCTCAACGAAGGAGGATATCGAGCGAGCGCTGTTAGAAGCGATGGATAACGGAGAGGAGGGATTGGTGATCAAAGATCTCGACGGTCCATGGATACCAGGTGATCGTAGCAATAACTGGATGAAAATCAAACCAGACTACTTATCGAGTGAAGATTTGGACGTCGTTCTCATCGGCGGCTATTACGGCGCCGGTGAGTTGCGCGGGGGCAAAATTTCGCAGTTCCTCTGTGGCATTGTGGAGGCAACGAACGATCCGATTAGCACCGCTTCAGATGGAGTCAAAATCATGAGCTTTTGCAAGGTAGGTACTGGTATCAGCGCCACGCAGCTCGACGATTTGAGAAGTCGGCTAGGCGACTTCATGCACAGAGAAAAGCCTCAAGACATGAACTACAACGTCACGGATGCTTACAACGAAAAGCCGGACGTTTGGATCTGGCCTCCTCAGCGATCATTGGTTGTGACGGTGAAAGGTGACATTCGTGCGATTCGCACGACAACTTTCGCAACTGGTTACAGCCTGCGTTTCCCCCGCGTCACCGGTATTCGATATGACAAAAAATGGTCCGACATCTTGACACTCTGCGATCTCTTAAAGACGATTGAAGAGGAAGCACCGACATTGAAAGTGAATATCGACGATACACGAGGCGGTACGAACGCCCGAAAGCGTTCGCGCACGACGGGACCCGCGACGCTACTACCTGCACATCTCATGCCGGTTGACGTTTCGGGCGTTGTGCAGGAATCTGAAATCTTCAAAAACATGCAAGTGCACATCGCGAACTGTGAAAGTCGAGAACAAAAGCAGGAGCTGTTCAAAGCTGTCATCGCACGTGGTGGTACTACGAGTGAGTTGTGGCACAAGCATGTGACGCACAGCGTTGCGTTGAACCGCGACGGCTCAAAGTTCAGGACGGCGAGTCGGGAAGGCGATGTGTACACGATTGCCTGGCTCCAAGAGTGCATTCACGAAGGACGTGTGGTACCGCCGAAACCTCGACATCGCTTACATCTCTCAGCGACGACGTGGTATGGTACGGATGCCATGGATCGATACGGAGATGATCATTTCTCGGACTGCAATTTGGCCGACGTACACGCGCTCGTGCATCAAGTTGGCGATCAAACTAAGCGTTGGAAAACTGCCGAAGTTCCAGCATTGGTGGAGCTCGATCGCGAGTATCCATCGGTGTGTGCTGATGTGAAACTTTTGACGTTTAGGGGTTGTGTGTTCGAGATTGACGATTCTCTCGGCAAAGATGCGCGTGTTGATGAGCAGAGTAGTATGTTTCCAAGTGTGCTGGCGGGCGAACGTCGAAACGTTGAACAGATTCTTCGGATTTATGGTGGAAAGCTCGCACCTGAAGGCAGAATGGGGACACATATTGTGCGCATGTACGATGACTCCGTTGTCTTTGAAGATATGGATGATGGAAGAAAGCAAGTTTCGCTCTCTTGGGTGAAACGTTGCATCGACCGGTCGACAACGGCTGATGTAGTCTAAATTTAGCGGCTGGTGTTCGCGTCCCCTGAATGATTGACGCGATACGATGCGCACGTCACAGGACTTGGCTCTTTTAGAACCATTTGTTCCGAAGGCGGCGAAATGGCTCTCGTCGCACGCAGCTGATGGATGTCTCTCCATTTCACGCCGCCGCGGGAGAGCCGCCTTGCTCTTTGTGGATATGAATGACTTTGTAAAAGTTAGTAATGGTGCGGTTCGCGAGCACGCATTGGCTGCCGCATCTTTCAACCACATTCGCCCGTCTATATACGGTAAACGGCGCAACCTCGAGGCCTCCGCTCGATGTGCAGCGTGCTTACGAGACGTGCTCGCTGAATACTTTTCTATGCTCGCAGACATCGTGAGCGCGTACGACGGCGAGGTGTTGGCATTCATAGGGGACGCCATGCTTGCTGCGTGGTTCGTACGCGGCGACATGGATGACGATGAAGAGATGCGGTGCGCCACAAAACGGGCTCGGCTCTGCGCGCAGGGCATTCTCACGAATGTTCACGGGCGTGCCTTGAAAGAAATTGTCACCATCACGCTGAAAGCGATGATCTCTGCAGGCCCAGTCGTCGCCATTCCCACCAAGTTTCCCAATCATGCACGCGGTGTGGTGGTAATCGGTGACGCGTTTGATGACTTAAGAGCGATGAAGGGATTAATGCAATCGGGGAAGGTCGTTTTCAATGCGTTAAGTTGCGCACTCCTCGCATCGGGTGGAAACAGAGACACGGCGAGCGCAACGACATCGATTCTCACGACACTGCCACGCGCGCGTGTCAAGGAATTCATCCCGTCGCACGTTTTCAACGCATTTGCAGATGGTTTGATCGGGTTCGACGATAAAACACCTTCCTTGAGCGAGGTGTGTACCGTCGCCTTTGTGCGATTCAATCCCAAAGGAGACGACTGTGTAGTCGAATGCATCGGCGTCGTGCATCGCGTGGTTTCGCAATATCAGGGCGTTGTTTTGCAAAGTATCGTAGATGACAACGGGCCTTCGTGCTTGTGCGCGTTCGGCGTTCCCGGAACCCCCAAGCGCGGCGCGACGACGAGAGGATTGCGATTCGCGCGAGATCTCTTGAACACGCTAGACGGTGCGCTGACGCACGCGCGGTGTGGGTTGTCCACAGGCGTCGTGAACATAGGTGCCGCGTGTGAGGTGAACTCTAAGTCGCATTCCGAGTTCTCGCTCGTCGGTGTCCCAGTGATACTGGCCGCCCGACTAGCTGATGCGGTGAAACCTGGCGTCGCGGCGATGGATGAAGAGACGCGTGTTTGGGCGGCTTCAGCGCTCAACAATAATGCGCGTACGTCTCGCATTGAATTGTGTTTAAAAGGTTTCCCGCGAGCGATGACAACGTTTATCATAGAGTAGCTGCAACTAACTGATTCTTTCTATTCAATATCACCAAGTCCTGTCCTAGTTCTGTCGTCTTCGTCTCTTGATTGTGCGGCGCACCGCGTGTCGGCGAGCGCCTTGGGTAATTTGTAAGCCCACTCACACGAGCATGTTATTGGATCTTTCAATACCTCTGTCACGACGCCTCGAGTGGCGAGACGAGATTGCTCTCCCTCCGCGATGCCGCAGTGCCGCTCCACAACTCGCGGCTCGTACTCTTTTCCATCTTTTCCCCCGCCGCTGCGAGGTCGACCTTGCTTGTTGTACGCTTCGTTGAAGCAGAAGTACTGGTCGTGGTTGAGCGCGTTGTTGATCGCCGTATCAAATGCCTCGTCCTTTTGTTTATCATCGAAACCGCAAAATGAGCCTTCATCGAGTTGGTCGATCATGATGACGCCGTGATCGTTATACGATTCCAGCGCCTCGACGGCGTCACTCGCTGAGAAACCGCGCTCGATGACGACATCAGCCATGTTTTTGTCGTCTTTCGCGCCAATTTTAACGTGAATGACATCTTCTCGAACGTTACCTTTAAGTCGCATGTCTTCGAGGAACCCTGCTTCGCGAAAATCAACGCCCAAGTCATGCAAGCCTTCGAGGTTGTAGATGTGATCCATCGGGCACGCGTACGGCAAATGCGCCGTCTCGGCGCCGAGCGCGCGACATCCGGCGAGCGTGTTCCATATTTTATCGCAGTAACATCGCGCGGGTGGTAGCACAAAGATTCGTCCGAGCGCTTTCGCCAGGGCGAAGCCGTTTCGAATCGTCGTTCTTCGCAATCTGTCCTCTTCAAAGTGTCGCGTGATGGCGGTTAAATACGCATCGTTTTCCATGCCGATGGCCCGAGAACCATTGAACTTCATCTGCGACCCTTTGGTGGAGATGGTCAAGTACTTCTTTGGCTTCCAATAATCTGTGTCATCGTCTGCGTACCATAAACCATGCTGTCGCAGTCTTTGACGCTTGCCGTACGCGTACCGCGCAGAATCGCCGTATTGGTACGTCGTGTGCACCGCGTACGGCTCACCGTCCTCGGGGTGGTACAAGTGGTGCTCTTGCACGAAGAAAGTATGACCGTTGGAGAATTGCGCGATGGGCAAAACGCCCATGCGAATCGTGCTGTTTGCTGCGAAGACGATCGAGCGATAGCCCGGTAATCCGCGCTTGTCATCGGGAACCGCCACCGCGGGCGCGAGCGCGGGAGATCCTTCGCGCACGAGCAAATTCAGCGCCGGCTGGTCGCGCATCCACGCGATCTCGCTCGTCGCTACTTTTTGCTTCCACTTTTCCACGAACGCCTTCGCCGGCTCCGTGGGCCGAATGTGCACGATGCCCGTGTTAAAGTTGACGTTGCGACAGTTGGCGTTGTCGGCGCGATCGTTCACGGTGTCGATGCAATCGCTCGATATCAGCACGTCCGCGTATGCGTAAGTGCCGTTGTTGAATAGCTCGCGCGGATCGCGCATCCAAACCACGTCCGCGTCGCTCAGAATCGGCGCTATCCCAAGCTCGAGCAAATCTTGAATAAACTTCGTCTTCACCGTGCCCATCTTTTTAAACGTCTTGCTCTTTTGCGTGATGAACTCTTGATCCCTATTATCCAACACTGACCGCCCCGTGAGCAGCATGGATGGTATCCCAGCCTTAACACACAGTGTGTGCATCTCTTCGTCTAAAGCGCCGACGAATATCGGCTCTAAACTCAACTTTTTCGCCGCCGCCGCCCAATTGAAGACGAAATCCTTCACGCTCGCCGTGCCAAACGTCACGAACATCTCCCCCCCAGCCTTAGCGCCGACCCGCCGCAACTCCTCCGGCACGTGTTCCATCTTCTTTCCAAGCTCCATTTTCGCCGCATCGTCGAGCGCATCCGCGGAAACGTCCTTCCACGCCTGTCGCATCCACTTCGGCTCGTCGTCGTCGATCGCCAGCCCCGCGAACGTCGTCGCCGGCGGTTCCAACAGCGCGAAATCCATCCCCCGATCCCTCGGCCTCGATCCCGTCGACGCCGCGTCATCGCGTCGGTTCGATTCCACCCGTCCTTTTTCTCCCTCGTCCGTCGTCGTCGTCGTCGTCGTCGCCGACGCGAACCGATTTCTCCGCGTCGCCGACGCGTTCGCGTTCGCGTTCGCCGCCGCGTTCGCCGCCGCGTTCGCGTTCGCGTCCGCGTCCACCGCCGCGTCCACGGCCGCGTCGCTCCGCGCGCGCGCCGTCGCGTCGTACATCGACGCCGACGCGTCGTCGCCCGCCCTCCGCGCCGTCGCGTCGTCGATCGCGTCGCCGTCGCCGTCGCCGTCGCCGTCGCCCATCGCCATCGCGCGCGCGTTCGCCTCGCGCGCCGTCGCGCCCGCGTCCGCGATCGCGCCGTCGCGCGCGCCGCCGCGCGCGCCCTCGCGTATCACCATCGCGCACGCCGCGACGACGGCGACGCACGCGAGGCGGCGCGCGAGGCGGCCGCGACGCATCGCGTCTCGCGTCGCGTCCCGCACTGACGCGCGCGGCGCACGCCTCGCGTCGACGAGCGAGCGAGCGATGGACGCGGTGCGCGACGCGACGCGACGCGACGCGAGACGCGAGACGCGCGCGCGAGGCGACGCGACGCGCGCGACGAGAGAGGGCGACGCGCGCGCGAGGCGATGATGATTCGACGCCAACCGACGACGATCGGATCGGCGCGAGAACGGACGCGCGACGACGCGCGGGGCGAGGACGGACGCGCGCGACGACGCGACCGTGGACGCGCGAACGATCGACGCGCGCGGACGCGACGCGCGGCGACGGAGAAGAGGAAACGAAGACGATGAGACGATTGGAGCGATTGTTTGACTGACGGCGACGACGGCGCGGCGACGACGATTCGAATAGGCGATCGAAAAATGGTGCGCCGAGATGGGCACGACGCCCGAAAAGGTGGTGACGATGTACTTGGATGAAAAGTTTAAGTCGGCGACGGTCGAGGGGGAACTTTTGGCCAAGTGTGAAAACTTGAAGACGCTGTCGTGCGCGTCGTGCGGGTTGACGACGCTCGCGGGGTTCCCGGCGCTGGCGAATTTGAAGGATTTGAGTTTGAACGATAATCGCATCGCGGATGGGTTGGAAGCCTTGGTGGGGTGCAAGGCGCTCTCGTCGTTGTCGCTGGCGAATAATAAGCTGGCGAACGTGGACGATTTGAAAGCCGTGGCGGAGGAGTTGACGCTGTCGGTGCTCGAGTTGGAGGCGAATCCGTTGACGGAGAACGAAGACTATCACGAAAAGGTCATGACCATGATGCCCACGCTTAACGTGTTGGACGGAAGGGACGAGTTCGGGAATGAGATCGAAGACGACGACGAAGACGACGACGAAGACGAAGACGACGACGACGACGAAGACGAAGACGAAGACGACGATGAAGACGACGAAGATGCAGACGAAGACGAAGACGAAGACGAGTCCGAGGAAGAGGAAGAGGAAGAGGAGATGGGCTTAGCCGATCTCTACGGCGACAAGCCGCTCGAAGACGACGACGACGACGACGACGCTTTCGTCGAAGACGAAGATCCCGAGAGCGAAGACATCGACGAAGAGGAGTCGGACGACGACGAAGACGAAGCGGCGGCGAAAAAGCCCAAAATATAACCGCGCGTCGCGACGCCGCGCGCGTCGAGATCTCGCCATCGCCGAAGGACCACGACGCGTAGTTTTGTTTGTTTAATTTACCACGCACGACTAGCAAATCACGCGCGTCCCCCGTTCGATCGAACCCGAAGATAAAGTTTGACTTTAGTGTTACAAGCATTCTTTCGTCCATCGTCTCGCGTTCGTCGCAAACCTCCCGAAGCGACGATCGCTCGCGCCGTTCCTACACCATGTTATCGCCGTCTCTCGTGGTGCCGTACGACGTCCCACGCAGCAAGCTCTGCGTCTCGCTCGCGCCGCTCGCCCGTAACCGCCTCGTCACCGCGTAGCTCGCCATCGCCGCGATCGCCACGCCGATCCCCGCGATCAGCGCCACGGGCGCCGTGATCGTGTACGTCCCCACCGCGATCGTGTACGACCCGAGCGACCCGAGCGTTTCGCCGATCGCCGTGCCCGCCGCGCCGAGCGACGCCGTCGCGCCCGCCGACGCCGACGCCCCCGCCGCGCCGCCCGTCAGCGTCATCGTCTCCGCCACCGCCGCCGTCGTGAGCAGGCCGCCCATGAGTGATTTCGCGCGCGCGCGCGATTTCGCGCGTCGCGAGATCGCGCCGTCGTCGCGCGCGCGCCGGCGCGCGATCGATCGAATCGGCGCGATCGCGCGCGCGCGATCGATCGATCGCGCGACGCTCGACGCGACCCTCGACGCGAGGTTCGCGATCGACGCGCGATCGACGCCGCGAGGTTCGACCGACGCGCGCGCGATCGATCGATCGCCGTCGCGATCGCGCGGCGACGCGTCGGCGCGACCCTCGCGCGAGACGACGACGCGCGCGGCGTCGACGCGACGCGCGCGATGGCGACGATCGCGCGGCGGGTCGCGCGCGCGGCGTGGACGCGCGGCGCGCGGTTCGCGACGGCGACGGCGACGACGGCGGCGACGGCGACGACGACGACGGCGGCGCGCGCGATCGCGACGACGGCGGAGGCGGCGCGCGGGACGACGGCGCGGTGGACGCTCGATCGAGGCGCGCGGTGGAGGACGCTCGCGAGCGATGCGTCGACGCGGGCGGCGACGGTCGGGGGCGGAGAGGGCGGGACGAGGGCGCGCGAGGCGGACGCGACGGCGGACGGGCGGGACGACGGCGACGACGCGCGCGCGAGGGTCGACGCGGGGGTCATGCGCGTGCGCTGGACGATCGCGGAGGGACAGGGGCGGGGGGAGGACGCGGTGGTGCCGGTGTACTCGTTCGACGGCGAAGCGCGAGGATCGGTGGAGCTTCCGGGGCGGATATTTGATCAGCCGTTGCGCGTGGACGTCGCGCACCGCGTGGTGCGGTGGCAACGCGCCAAGGCGAGGAAGGGTTTGCACAAGACGAAGTCGCGCGGGGAGGTCGCGGGGTCGACGCGGAAGGTGAGACCGCAAAAAGGGTCGGGGCGCGCGCGCGTGGGGAACCTGAAGGCGCCGCAGATGCGAGGCGGGGGGACGGCGCACGGACCGGTGGTGCGGTCGCACGCGCACGCGCTGCCGAAAAAAGTGCGGCGAATGGGGCTCAAGGTGGCGCTCAGCGCCAAGGCGGCGGAGGGGAAGCTCATCGTTGTCGATTCATTCGCTGGGATGGAGCCGAAAACGCGCGCGATGAAGGCGACGCTCGAGCGGTTGACGGGCGACCTCGGCTTGGCCGCCGGCGGCGAGTTTCACTCGACGCTCATCATCGACGGCGAATTCGAGGAAATGGCGGAGAGCGTCGTGGACGCCGAGGACCAGTTCGGGCCGAGCGAGCTCGTGCGCATGAGCGCTCGAAATTTGCCGCACGTGGAGGTGCTGCCGCAAATCGGCGCCAACGTGTATAGCATTTTGCGTCGCCGGACGCTCATCGTCACCAAAAGCGGGCTCGAGCAGCTCATCGCGCGATTAGACGCGCCGATCAAGCGATGAATAGAGATGAATAGAGTTGTGTTGTGTTAATACGAGCGAACGACGTGATTAGCAAGAGTACGCCTACCAAGTCAAAATCATATCCTTCGTGTAGCCGAGCTCCTCGAGCGCCGGGAGCACGGCGAACTTCAACATCGGCGGTGGGCCGCAAATCAAAATTTGCGTGCGCTTCCCCGGCGGTGGCATCGTCTTTTCGATCATTTCTTTGGTGATGAAACCGCAGAAGTGCGACCAGCCGGCTTTGGGCGGGCGGTCGAGCGTGTAGTCGGCGCTAAACTTGTCGGCGCCGTATTTAGCGACGTCGGATTCAATCTCCTCGCGACACAAAATATCCGCCTCGGTTTGGTTCGCGAACAACAAATTCATCTTCACTTTGTCTCCGTTATCTAAAATAGCGCGCGAGATTTGCAACATGGGCGTGATTCCGCTGCCGCCCGCGATCATGCCGACGCGCGAGCACTTGCGTTTTTCAAACCCGCCGCCCTGCGAACGCAACCGCCTGATCGCGAAGACCCCACCGCCTTCGTACGTTTTCATCCCTTTCGGCCCGTCGAAGTCGCACGAGTCACCGACGCGCAACCCATCGAGGTGTTGGCTCACCTTCCCCCCGAGCGGAAACTTTTCGCACGGCTTGTACGCCTTAATCACAAACGTCACCGAACCCTCTTGATCGTCCGTGCTCACCGGCGTGTACGGTCGCTCGTGCCGCTCGCCGCTCTTCGCGTCCACGTACGACAACCCGACGTGCTGTCCCACGGGCAAGCCCAAGACGTGCGACGGCGTCGGCAGCGCGAACGTCAGCCGCGCCGCGTCCGGCGAAATCTGTTCTCTTCGCGCCAACTTCAGCGCGACGCGCGACGTCCCGAGCGTCTTCGGCGACGCCGCCGTCCGCGCCTTCGCTCGACGACGCGCGCTCCCCTCGCGCGTCGCGCGCAGCGCGAGATCGAGGACGACCAAGAGCGCGGCGACCGCGATCCCGAGCACGGTGACCGCGTTGACGAACTCGGGCGTGCCGAACTCTGGGAGCGTCAGCGCGCCCGTCTTCGCGTCGAACAGCGTCTTGGGCAGCGCGAACAGCTCGCGCGGCGCGGGCGCGGGCATCGCGCGCGCAGCGCGACGAGCGTCGGCGTGTGACGCGACGGACGCGGACGCGATCGGCGCGACGCGATTGATCGATGGCGATTGACGCGACGTCGAACCTCGGCCCGTAACAAAAAAAATGCGCGCGCGGACGGGTGAGGGGGAGATGTTTATCGTGGTTTGCGTGTATGATGGGCGTTTGATACGGTTGAATATGTGATGTTGGGTTGGTATAGTTGGTTATTACGTCCGCCTCACACGCGGAAGGTCAGGAGTTCGAACCTCCTACCCAATACGCGCTTTTTTTGTTTTGAGAGTGGAAATAGTTCTTTTCCACGTATAATACGTATTTCGTCGACTGTTCACGACTCGTCAGCCTCGAGGGACTCCATACGCGGACGCGCGACGACCGACGCGCGCGC
>Ga0257114_1001898_pt1 | contig 14369 bp, 15 predicted proteins | sample SI112_10mmetaG_FD_190149 | JGI IMG/M metagenome (GOLD analysis project Ga0257114, IMG submission 190149) | Marine microbial communities from Saanich Inlet, British Columbia, Canada - SI112_10m | ecosystem: Environmental > Aquatic > Marine > Inlet | place: Canada: British Columbia | collected...
ACTTTTATTTTTTTTTGCAGTTTCTACAGCAGTTTCTGCAGCATTGTTTCCATCAGACCCACCAGTTTCTTCATTATTATTCATACTTTCTTGAAATTTTTTTAATTCAGGATTATTCATCATACTTTGAAACATTGGATTATCTTGAAAGTTACCATATAAATTTTGTGCTTCACCAGTTAACATACTTTCATCAATATCTCCACTTTGAATTTTATCTTGAACTTTACTATTTATATTTTGAAATAAATTCATAAAATTTGCTGGATTCATAATATTTTGCATGACATCTTCCATATTTTGTTCACCACTATCTAAATCACTGTTTTGTCCTAACATTTCTTCAAAGTCTAATCCTTCAGCAATTTCTTTTGCTAATTGACCAATACCTGTATTACTAAATATATCATTCATATCTGATTCATCTACCTTTTTTTCATTTATTGTACTAATACTCTCCTTTAGTTTTTGAATTTTCTTTAAATCTTTTAAATCTTTTCTATTTTCTGGATCTATTTCTTTAGTTTCACCACTTAATAATTCTTGTAACTCTTTGCTTGAATTTAAATTAATATTAATGATACAAAATGTTTGTAAATATTTCCATATTTCATCCTTAACATTCTCACTAATATCAGATTCCCAAATCTTTTTTAATGGAATACCATCTATTAACTCATCACTTATTACCTCAACATCTTTATTTGTAATTTTTGTTGAATTTTTACCAATACTATTCATAAAATTTTTTAATAATTCACATTCTTCTAAATTTAAAGTTTCCATATTCATTACACTTTCATATTTTTCATAAATATCTCCTTTTTTTTCAGGATAAACATCCATAATATCATTTATCATTTTTTTGAAAACTGATAGTATTTTTTCATTTAAATCCATATAATATAATATTTAATATATTTTTGTATAAATAACGTATTTTTTCTAATTAGATTTCATACCTAAATCATTTCCTCTTTCTTGCATCATTCTTGAATAATCATCATCCATTTGTTGTCCTTTTTCACTTTTAGTATTACCCATATCCATTTCAGGTGAAATATCATCCCCGTTTTCTAACATTTCAAAAGTATTATCCATACTAATATCTTTATCATTTTCAATATTACTAAAACCTAATTCACAAACACCTCCAATACAAAATCCAGGTAATAAATCATCATCATTTTGTGATTCAACGCTTTGAGGTTCAACACTTTTAGGCATCATATTATTATCACTAACACTACTTCTCATACCATTCATAACATTTTGTACATCATTATCAACATTACCAGGAACATTTAAGTTTTTTTGACTACTTGACATGTTTAAACTCATTGGATTACCATTATGCATTGGACCCATATTTTTATGACCGTTTGTATGATTGTTATGTGTTTTAATTGGTGGCATTAAATCATTCTTTTGCATAGTTTCTGACTCAGATTTTTTTGTATTTTGTTCTAATAAATAATTTAAAAATTTAAATAATTCCTCTCCAGGTAATACTTGACCATCTACTACCATACATGGAACACTTGTTACTATTTTAGGATATGGGTTAGTATGAACATCAACCACTGGAAAATTTAAAATATCGCGATTTTTATGTAGTAAAATTAATAATTCATGACAATGTTCGCATTTACGACTTATAAATATAGTTTTACTCATTTATTTAAAATATAATATTATAATGTTATAAAATAAACAAATATTTAAATATAATTTGATAATAATATTAAATAATAATTAAATATAAAGATGACTACTAAAGATTTCGTTCCGAAATATTCTAATCTTAAAGTAGATAAAAATACACTCGTATTTAAATTAAGTGGCGATGAAAAGTATGGTTTAGATAAATCAATTGTTAATGGTATTCGTAGAACTTTACTAACTGATATTAAAAGTGTTGCATTTGATCCTGAAAATATAATTATTGAAAAAAACACTGGTTCATTACATAATGAATTTTTAAAACATCGTATTTCATTAATACCATTATATATTGATCCAGATACTTATAATTATAGTTTATTATTTGAACTTAAAGTTGAAATGAATGATGATACAACTATGAATGTTTATAACAGTGATTTTAATATTTATCCATTAAAAAATGAATATCTTGATGCAGTAAAAAATAATGATATACCAACTATTGAAATGTTACAAAATATTGATAAAAATTATTATAATTTAAATAACCCAATAAGTAATGCTGAAAAGAAAAAAATATTTAAACCATTTAGATTTGCAGATACAGATAACTATATGTTAATTACAGAACTTAAAACTACTGAATCAGAAAGTGATAAACAAACTATAGATTTATATGCTGTTCCAAATGTTGGGACTACTAGAGTTCATAGCAGACATAATAATTTACCTACAGTTGTTTATACTTTTACAAAAGATGATACAGCATTCGCAGATCATTTAAAAAAAATGCATATTATTGATAAAGTAAAAGATAGCGATAAACCACAATATAATACAAGTTTAATATTAAAAGAAAGCGAAAGATATTTTCTTAGAGATATGAATGATTTACCATATTCATATGATTTTAAAATTCAATCAAATCATTATTTTGATAGTAGTGTTGTCTATATAAAATCATTAGATATATTAATTGGTAGATTACAACATATTAATGAACAATTAGAAATATTAGCAAATAAACCAGAAGAATCCATATTTTCATATGATAATTTTAAGGGTGATTTATCATATCAAATAATTATGTTAAAAGAAGATGATACTACTGGTAATATTATACAATCACATATGGCAAATAAATTTTTAGACCTTGATAGCACCATTCAAGTATGTGGATATAAAAAACCACATCCATTAACTGAATTAATCATATTTAATGTTATGATTAAACCTGGAAATTATACAGAATTACAAAAAAGAACTTATATTGTTAAAACATTTAGTGATGTTTGTAAAGATTTGATTGATATATTTGGTATTTTAAAAAGTGAATTTAAATTATAGATAATATTTCATAACAAATGTTAATCTGTCTGGTTCTAAACTCATAATATATTCATTTACTCGATTATTATTGATTTTTTGTCGAGTTTGTAAATATTTACCATGTAATTCATATATTAATGGTTTTAATTGAAATGGTATATCCTTTTTTTCCATTTCATGTTTAATATTACATTTTACATATGTATCATACAAATCACGTTTAAAAATATCATATATACTATCATATTTTTTATATAATTTTTTATGTTCATTAAAATAATATAAATACATATCTTTTGTACCATTTATCATATGTTTACAATAATCAAATAAAGGATTATTACTATTGTTTTTTAAATATTTGACCACTGTAAACATATCATTGATGTAGTTTTTACGCATATCGTTCGATTTTACTGTAAAACCTTTATAACTAAACTTTCTTGGATTAGTATCTGATTCAATTACACTTATAAACTCATCCAAATCACTAATATTATAATCACTGATTACTAAAAATCCATTATGGGGTAATTCTCTATACTCATCTAAATTTACAGGCAAAAATGTATTACGATCACGAACCTCAACTAATAAATTAATATTTTCATTTATATATGAAACATTACGATTACTCACATGTTGCATAACAAATGAATATGTATGATTTTTATTTAATAATTCATACTCAATCCCTTTTTCTAAATATGTCTTACTACATTCATCAAACATTTCCTTAAATGATTTTTTATTTGACCATTTATTTTTCAAACCAATATCACTTCTTGTACTGTGAATCCATTCATCATTATGATAAAATAAATTAATCATTGTTCCATCAAATAATTCTTGTAATTTACAATTATTTAAATCTATATTTGTATCATCTAATGTACTTGCTTTAACTGGAGGAACCATAACAATACGATTTGTATCTTTATCTATGATACATCCTTTAAGATATCTTTCATAATTTTCTGTATTTACATTTTTATCATATGGATATTTAATTAGTAATAAATTATAAGGTGTAAATGTCTTAATTTTAAAACCACTTGATTTAAAAACATCTAAAGCATTACTATTAGTATCAATAAAATTTTGTAATTCCATTGTTATAAGTTTAATAATATTATATGTTTTAATTTTAAGTATATTAAAATCTAAATATTAATAATGGAAGAGTCCCCTAATATTTTATATGATAAAAGTATTGATATAGATGATACTTTAATTTATGTACTAGATGATATGATTGTAAATTTAGGTATAGTTATTGAATTAGATTTAGATACAAAAATGTTAAAGTTAAAAAACAAAGATCAAATCGTCGATTTTTCTATTGATAGTAATGGTTATATAATTTTAAAAACTGATGATTATAATATAATTGATATTGAAAATGTTGAAAGTTTTCAATTTGATAGTTTAGATGATAATATTGAAATATCATTAACAAAAGATATATATCCAAATATAGAAATAATTGTAGAAGAAAAAAAGATATATGAATATAATTATACTGAAAAGAGAGAAAGTTTAATAGGTTCATTAGTAAAAAGTATGAATGTATATGATGACTATTTTAAATTAAAAAATATTGCAATTATATCACAAAATTTTATGGATATGATTGAAACATCCAAAGATATAGATTTCAATCATTTTTATGAAATACATACATTTGATATATTTGAAAAATTACCAAATTGGTTAATACCTATATGTAAAAACTACAAAAGATTATATTTAGATGAAGCAGATATTATACAACCTATAATTCAAGAAAACACTATTCAAGTAGTTCAAGATACTGAAAACTATCATTTTTATGAATTATTAAAAAGTAATAGCGAATATTTAAATACTATTAATGTTTATAATGATCAAAAATATAAAAGTATTCAAAACTTAAATATCCAAAATGGATATATATTAAAAAATTATCCACATGATACTTTTAGAGATTGTTTAATAGACGATTCATGTACTGGTATTAGAGATAAATATAATATAGATACACGACGTAATTATAAAAATTTTAGTATTAAATTAGATGATGAAAATTATACTTCAATCATAAATCATCAACGATGTAATATGAGTGGTTTATTATTTATGAATGATAAAGATGTATTCAATTTACCATTTGAATATGATAATAATATATTATCATTGGCAGAAAAATGTTTGTATTTTGAAAATCATTACAGTATATATTCAAACAATATAATATTAAATAATCGTTTAGTATCAAACAGTATAACGATTGATACTAGTTTAAATGATGAATTTATGTATAAATACGATAGCAATGATGATTATAAAAATGATATAAATATTATATATAATTTCAATGATACATATGATAAAGATGACTTATATAAAATACTAAATAAATATATTCCAAATCAAGATACTATTATTCAAAATTATTATTATAAAAACATATTTGATCATATATATAATTATGATGATTTTAGTAAAGTATGTATTCGTTACAATTTAAATATAGATAATATTACACAAGTAAATAAATTATATGTAAATACTATATTAGATAAAAATATTATAAAATATTATGAATATTACAATAAAAATTATAAAAATTTAATTTTTAAATCAGATAATATATTAATACAAAATATACCACAAATAGTTAAATTATTAAATTTAAGAAATTTTATACATAAACAAACAAATATAGTATATCAAAATTATTTATATAAAAAATATATTAAAAATTTTACAATTTTAGATACGATAAATCATAAATTAGTGAGTAAATATGATAATACACCATTATTATGCGAACATTATTGTTTTCAATGTAAAACTGATGTAGATTCAAATATGTTTGATGTATTAAAGGAAGATTTTGGATATGAAAAAAATGATGGTATATATTGTAAATATTGTCATGAATTTTTATATGATGTAGAAATGTCAGATTTTCAAGGATTTGATAATAATATTCCTATCATTAATAAAAAAATAGTATCTGAAAGTGTAGAACATGTTTATGATGATACTAAATTACATGAATTTATATTATTATTATCTAATAATTTAGGAGTTAAATTACATGATGATGATGCATTCGATATTTATAATAATGTAAAAAATATAGATGATAATATTTTAGCAGATATTAGATATGATATTGTTCTGACATTTCAAAATCATCCATCTATTAATAATGCTAAAGGTAATAGCGAAAAAGAATTATTAAAAGTAATAAATGCTATTAAAAAATATACAATAAATACTAATATATTATTATTTACATTATGTAATTTATATATCTATATTCAAACTTCTGTTCCAGCATATAAAAATAGTCACAATATAAGTTTACTGATTTTTAAAGATGGAAAATATAGTATTGATAAAAATATGATAAATAAATCATTAGTATTATTAAGAAAATTATACAATAAATATAATGAAAATATATATTTTAAATATATTGATGATTTTTTAAACGATAGTAATCCAGAAATTGAAACAGCAAGTAAACAAATAGAAAATATATTGACATATATATTATCTTCTCAATTTGGAAATATATTAAACTCAATAAACAATTATATAACTTATGTTGGATTTACAAAAGATGTATATTTAAAACAATATTTTACTACATTTAGACCATTAAATACAAACACAAATATAGAAAAAATAGATAAAATTGTAAATGATAGTATAGAAACTTATAAATCTTATATGATTAAAGATCGTAATAGTAAATATGATTTAGAAAATATATCTTTTTTACAAGATATAAAAACATATGAAAATACTAAAATATCAAATATTTTAAAAATAGAAAATTTAGAATTATTAACTAATCGGGCATTTTTAACATTATATGAATATATTATAATATGTAGTGGTTATCAAAATGTGACATTAGAAAAAAACAATTATATAAATATATTAATTGAAAAATTTTATAATACTATGGATAGATCAGATGTATTTGATACTATATTTAAACGTAGTGAATGGTTAAAAGATGATAAAATATCATTTGAAAATTTAAGAGCTATACTTGTTGATATATTTAGATATTGTAAAGGTAATGGAGATTGCACAAAAACATTAAAAATATATAATCATTTAATATTTAATAATAGTAAATTACTATTAACAAATGTATATCCTAAACGTAGTTATGATTATATATTTATAGATTTGATACCAACTTCAGTTCAAGAATATTTAATAGAATTACCAATTATTAAAAAATTTTATGATAGTTACTGTTATGATATTAATAAAAAAATAATTAAACGCGACAATAGTATATCTAAATATAAATCATTATATATTGATATTGATTTTAAATATGATTCGTGTCATGAAAATTTATCTATTAAAACAAGTTTTAGAGATATTATAAATACAATATACAATCAAAACCGACTAAAATTACCAACATTTAATACTGATTTTACCTATAATATTGAAAATAGATTATTAAAACTTTTAAAAAGTGGTGATTTTATAAAATTACCACAGTTATATGAATTATATCAAATCACAAAAACATATATATCAACTGATATTGATAATGATACTTTTATTAAAATTCAAAAAACATTTGATAAAATATATAATAAAATATATGAAGATACAGAATGTATGATGAATAAAATATTAGAATATTTAAATGATGATAATTTAGATATTTTTAAAAATATTATAAATGATGATAAATTATCCCATAAATTATCCCATATATATTACAAAAATAATATTCAATATATGATATTTATTATATCTAAAATAAAAAATAAAAAAAATAATAATAGTGATAATTTTATGATATCAAATACTTGGAAAATGTCTAAAACTAATAAAGAAACATTTAGTATTTTTATGAAAAAACGTAGATATAGTTTATTAAATGATAAATATTTTGATATTTATAAAACAAAAAAATCTAATAATATTGGTTATTATAAATATTTAAATGATCCACATACATATGATTTATTTGAAAAATTATATCAAATATACAAAGACTATGACAAATATATATATTTAATAATTGGTAAAAAAAATAATATATTTGATAATGATAGAGCAAAGTATTTATTAAAATATATTTATATGTTAAGTTTTTATAAAATTTATGAATTTATAAATTTAAATGATGCATGTAATATTGAAATGGAAGGGAATGAATTATATAATAATCTAAATGATAATTATGATAATAGTATTGAAAATGATAATAATATATTAAAAAACTTTTTAAATGATAGTATTTTAGAAAATATACAAATATATAATAATAAAAATTGGATATACAAATTAAATACGGACGCACAATTATTGCAAAGTAAATTATCAGAGCAAAGTGAAAATGAAAAACAAGTATTAGTAAATACATTAACAGATAAAAATAGTCAAGAACGTAATATATATATGAAATTACAAAATATGGGCGACTCAAATTGGTTTAAAAATGCTGAAATTATGAATGATAAAAATGTAAATGATCCATTACGTGAAGAATATTTAAAAGATTTAGAAAATGAAAATCCAGATGCAGAATTACATCAAACATCAGAAACTATAGAAATTGGTTATTCTGGTATAGATGAAGATTTAGATGAAGATGATCTTGTTTAAAGTAATATTTATTTTAAAATATTTCTATATATTATATGAATATATTACTATTGATTATATCTATTTTTATATTATATAATTTATTCAAAACAGAGAACTTTGAATCATTCATTAATGATATAGATTATGATGATTTTGTTTATATACCAACAATAGATAATAATAGTAATCGTATGCTTAACAATTATCATGTTAAAGCAATACCTGAACATGAAAAATCTAAAGGATTTTTAAGTGAAATTTATGATTATATGGGTATTGATAGTCATCATTATTTATTTGAAAGTCCACATAAAAATGACACAGATGTACATGGTAAACAGAAACAACTAGCAAGATACAATAAAAATTATACATCATATATTGGTGGTATTGGTAGTGAACGAAAAGTGACTTATACAGATGAAAATGAAAAAGACGAATTTTTAAAAAATGAAAAACGTTTAGATAATATGCTAGTAATTGAACCACATAAATATAGACATCCAGAAAGATTAGGAAATAAAATTGTATATGATTTTAGTAATAGTCAAGATTTTGAACACTTGATGAGAGAAAGAGAATTAAGACTTAGAGGATTTAGACGAAGTAGTTTAACACCAGAAAATGATTATTTTAGTATGACATTTTGTGATGATATAGATGAAATGGGGACAAATTTCCCATGTCATGAATATGGTAAAAAGTTTGATTACGATTTGGAAAATAGATTTAAATTAGCAAAATATATTAATCCAGATTCTAAAGAATACAAAAAATTAGGAAAAAATAAAAGCGAAAATATAAACAGATACAGCAGTAATATATGTTGTAAAAATCATTATTTATGAATAAATACTATTATTAAGTATAAATACTATTATTAAGTATAAATACTATTATTAAGTATAAATACTATTACCTGGTATTAACCAGTTTTTTGGACAAGGAGCAGTATAACTACTATATTTATCATAAACTGCTCGAGTTACACCTTGTCCATGACAACTATATGGTAAATCATTACTATCTTTACACATATACATATAATCATTTATAGGTTCTTGTTCGAAAGGTAATCCTTGAACTTGGTTATAAAATGTTTCAATTAATGGTTTAAATCCTGTTAAACATATACATAATACAAAAAATACTAATACAAACTTAATGAGATTCATTTATATTATTATTTATATTATAAATATTTATTAAATGGATCATTCATATTGCAAACATTTGATGCATCTCTATAATAAAAATGTCTAATACCTTCAATCTCATTTAAACATTTTTTGTAATCTGTTCCTCTACCATCCCAAGCAGAAACTCCTCTTAATGGAACAAATGTTTCAATATTATTTAAAAATGGCAATGGTTCTCCCTTATACATTTTGTATAGTATGAATAATACTAATGCTAATCCAATACAACTTAATATCATTATAATAATATAAATATTATAATGTTAAAGAATTAAATTAAATATAAAATACAAATCACAAAATCAATACATATATTTTAAAACAGACCATAAAGATCAATCGTAACTTAGAGTATGTATATATCATGTCGTGATTTATTATATCACAAGTTTATCACATTTTAGTAATTATGCCTTGGTAGTGAATCACCAATTATTTTTTTATATATTTTAGTAGTTAGTCCGACCATTTGCAATATATACTAACTTTGCTACAGTCTTTAATTTTTTTTGCTAAATTACAATTATTTTCAAATTCTAGCTTACATATGTGATGAAATGGATAGTTTTCATTGCAACGACATTGGTATTCACAAGGTCCATTAGCAGAAAATTTTTTTTGACCCTCTGGACAAGATGCTGGTGCATCAGGATTACATTTATCTATATATGATAAAGTTAAATTTTCACTTATATTAATATCTGATCCACCGACACTAAATTTTTCAATACATCGATTACAAATAATATATAAAAATATTAATAAGAATATCAATAAGAATATATTCTTCATATATATATATATATTAATTTTTTCTACATTTATGATAACAATGTTTGTTTCTTGTATCACCATCTCTTAATCTTCGACCCTCACTATCTCTACAATGTTCACCAGTATAACCAGGATTATGTATTATAAATTCATGTAATACACGTTTACATGAATCTTCTCCATCTTTATGTGGACATCTTTCAATATTTTCCCATTCACCATAACATCTATCAAATCTACTTACAATATCTTCACCATCCATTTGTGATAATGGTGTTATCATATAAGTTGCATAAGGTGTTATACTATATGTATCTGAATATTTAGTAATTCTTGGATCACTACTAATACTTATCTCACCATAATTTTTCATTATTTCATTTTGTTCTCTTACTTTTTGTAATTCTATTTCTCTATTAAAATCATCTTTACTAGGTTCAATACTATTTTCTTTCATAAATTCTTTAAATATTGGTCTAACATTATCATAATTGTTCGAATCATAGATAGCAAATTGATCATTTGAATCAACATTAAAATCTATATTTTTAGTACTATTACCTTTATTAATATTGAATACTTCATTTTTAGTTAAATTATAAACATTCATATTAATAAATATATTATATTAAATATTTATAAATAATCATTTTTAGATTATAAATAATCATTTTTAGATTATAAATAATCATTATATTGGATGAAATAATTTTTTCCCTTTTTTTCAAACATTGGTACTCTATCTATTACAGTTGGGGATGTGAAATTTTCCATAATATCTACTTTAACACCTACATTTTCACTACAATTATTACCACTAAATGTTTCAACACAACTACAATTATAAATATTAGTGGGTAAACCACTTGAATTTAATTTAGGTAAACATTTGCCACCATTCAAACAAAACATACTATTATCTCCATCGAAACTAAATGATGCATTTGGATTTGGATTACATGTGCTACTTGAATCAAAAGGTATATCGGTTTGACCATCACTTTGTCCATCAGTTTGACCACCAACTACAAAACCCTCTTCATTTTCACTACGTGGTATAAATATTGTTTTAGGATCTGTCTTATGTTTATAAAAATAATAACTACTATATCCATATGTAAAAAATAATAATAATATTATAAAAAAGATCATCATAACACTCTCCATTATACTAATATCTATTATTATTAAAACTCAAATATTTACATATTATCATTGTTTTCAATAAATATTAATATTTACAATTTTTTATATATATCATTTTTCACAGTCTTCTGGTTTAGGTTCATCGGAAACTACTTTTGAGTTTTCTTCATCGCTACAAATACTTCCATCTGGTGATGGTTCTGAATCAGGAAATTCATTATTAATCTTATTTTGCAACCAAGGATCTACTTCATTTAAACTATCTTTTAATGATTCATCAATATTTGTATCACCAATAGTCTCAAGATCACTATTTATATCCTCGATTTTTTCCTCAAGTTTAAGTTTTTCTGCATTTATTTTTTCTTCTTGCGCTTTTTTTATTTTTTCACGTTTGTCCTCCTCATATATTAAATCTTTACTAATATTATTTTCTTTATATTTTTCCATAAGTTCATTTAATCCATTATTTAAAAATTTTTCATCTTCAATCTTATCAGCACAAGGATTCCACGGTAACCAATAACCTACTTGCCCAACAAATACATGAAAATTTTGATCTTTTGATTGTAAACGTTTTGCTCTAATTTCAGCTTCTTCCTTACTAGAATAAACACCTCTTACTTTTACACCACGAACATTTGTCTTAAATTTATTTTCACTATCAAAATCTTTTTGAATATCATCTTGAAATTTATATTGAAAATCTAAAAAATCTTCGTATACTTTTTTGAATTCTAATCCTTTATCTTTACTATATGATTGTAAAAATTTAGCAGTTTTAAATGCTTCTTTATTTTGCATTACATCTTCTGGAGATACGAATGACAAACATACAAAATTTTGTCCTCCAATTGGATCATCAACCTCAAGAAAGTCATCTTTTACTATATTTTTATCTGTCATTTTTAATATTAATATTATTTTTATATTTTTTAAATATTTTAAACATAAAATAAAATATATATGTATAAATATATGTATCTTAACACAAAAAATCTTATGAAATATCTTATTCAATTTATTCTTGTAAGTTTAACATCTTACACACTATCACCGTGTACATTAAAAGCGAGTTTTGCAGCAACTATTGGTTTAATATCTGCTTCAATCTTTGCCCTACTTGATACTTATTATCCTATTGTTGTATATAAAGAAAATCACGTTCATTAATTTATTCATCTTTAATATATCCCATATTTTGTGATATATATAAAAATGTCAACATATATGTTAAATATGTATATGATGTCATCTTCCACAATAAATTATTATAAACTGTATATAATCCATATACATGTAATGTCATATCGTATATATACTTAACACTATATAAACTATCAAACATATCTATAATTAAATTTGATATTTAATTATAGTAATTAAAACAAATATTTATGAATATTAACAGACAAAATATTAACAATCAAGATAATAAAAATTATGATGATTATAATGAATGTTTAAAAATAATATTTAGTATGTGTTGTTTATTGATATTTATATTTTTGATAGCATTAATTGTTACATTAATAATTGTTTATGGATAAAATTTGATTTTGAAATATATAAAAATATATCACTAGTAAAATAAAAATGGCAAAATCAACAAAAACACTAATAACCATAGATAAAGAAATATATACACCAGTATTTAATGAAGAAGATGATACTTATATTGATATGTGTCCTTATGTTCCATATCAACGTAAATGTATAGAATATACTTGTAGTTGCCGAGCAGGAGCATCGTTTTTTAATAATGCTTCATATAAACAACATATTAAATCAAAAACACATCTTAATTATATCAAAAATTATAAAAAATATAATGCACAAATATATGAAAGAGATGAAACTATTAAAAATTTAAAAGTAGAACTTGAATTGACTAAACGTAAAATGAATAAATATAAAACATTAGTAGATAATATTGATGATTTAATGTTCCAAGATTGTTAATTACATATAAACATTGTTAATTACATATAAACATTCTTGACATTTTCATCTATTTCTGTAATATTTTTACTATCATTTTTTTTTATAATACTTTTAAATTCATCAATGTGATCTAAAATACTATCACATTTACGATTAAAAAATAATAATTCTTGTAACATTGCTGTTGTATATTTTAAATGCGATATACTATTATAAAATTTATTAAATTTATCATTTTGTTTTGGCAAAAATCTATCAAACATACATTTTGTTTGATATTCATCTGCATATCCTAATTCTAATTTATAATCTACCCTACATGATCTTATCATAGCATTATCTAATGTTTCTGGTTTATTTGCTGTAATAAAAATTAATGCTCCTTCTAAACAAGTAAATCCATCCATACAATTTAGTAATCCTTGTAATGTTACTTTATTTTTCATATGATCTCCTTCTTTACGATCCTCAAATATACAATCAATATCTTCAATTAAAATAATCTTATGATTTTTCTCCGAATTATCTTCTTCATTATTTACACTACTAAATGCTTCTACCAATGTAGAATCATCCATATCTGTTGATAGTGGAATAATATGAACATCGCATCCAAAATGACTCGCAATTGTATTTATACTACTTGTTTTACCTGATCCTGGAACACCATATAAAAAATATACTTTC
>Ga0257114_1001903_pt1 | contig 14346 bp, 30 predicted proteins | sample SI112_10mmetaG_FD_190149 | JGI IMG/M metagenome (GOLD analysis project Ga0257114, IMG submission 190149) | Marine microbial communities from Saanich Inlet, British Columbia, Canada - SI112_10m | ecosystem: Environmental > Aquatic > Marine > Inlet | place: Canada: British Columbia | collected...
TAATCGCAGTAGGAAATGGTATTTATACTGCTAATGGTACACTTATCCCAATGAACCTTAAAGAGGCAGATAAAGTGATTGTACCAAACACAGGCATTCAATTGAAGTTGGATGGTGAGAAGTATAATATGTACCGTGAACAAGAAATATTAATGGTAATCAATGAGTAAGATTAAACAACTTCTTGAAGATAGAGAAGATTTCGTTGATTTCATCGATGATGATTATTGGTGTCACTACGCAGGAATGCCATCACCAAATGCTTATGATGATGGGGAAGGCTTAGATATAGAATGAAAAATCTAATAACAGGTACATTATTATTCATTGTGGGCCAATCAATGATATGGTTTCAGACCAATGGTCAGTTTATCTGGCCTTGGTTTAAACGAAACCCATTGGCTGTATCCATAATTGCAGGTACGATTATTAGTTACATTTTTATAATAGCAACTCGTATGATTGCTGACTACTATGGTGGGTTGTTATGGCCTGGTAGGTTCATTGCGTTTGGTAGTGGTATTATTGGGTTTACATTCTTGACCTGGCATTTTATGAATGAGGGGATAACAGTTAAAACTGCAATATCATTAACCCTCGCGCTTAGTTTAGTATCAATTCAAATCTTATGGAAATAGTAAAACGAGAGTTAGTCAGACATACAATAATCCTTAGTGAGGTTATGGAAATTCTATATTCGAATCCAAAACACATCAAAGGTATTGCTGCTTACAAAGAAAAGAAACGATTGTTGTATCTAAAAGAACGAGTTCAGAAAAAACAACAATTATTGAGACGCAGAGACCTTCAATTTTTACAAGGTTTGATTAATAAGTATTCTCGATGATACTTATATAAAAATGGAAACTAATGAGTAGTTATAAAAAAGGAACAAAGCTTCCAAATGGTTATGTCTTAGGTAAGGGGAGAACGCCACTCAACTTGACCGAAGCACAAATCAGATATGCGATGAAGAACTCCAAATCAAACTCTTCTGCTGCTAGATTCCTTAACGTATCATTTACTACCTATCAAAAATATGCTAAACTACACATTGATGAAAAAAGTGGTAAAACATTGTATGAGATACATAAAAACCAAAAGGGTGAGGGTGTAAAGAAACCATATAATGTTGATAGGGGTAAATATGCACTTCAGGACATCCTATCTGGCAAATATCCTGATTATGGTGTTCACTTCTTAAAGAAGAGGCTTATCAACAATGCAGAAAAAATGCCAGATTTCCCTCACGAATGCCACCAATGTGGATATAATGAGAAGCGAATCACGGATAATAATATCCCATTGGTGTTAGACCATATGGATGATGATTGGACTAATCATAAAAAAGAAAATATAAGATTCTTGTGTTACAATTGTTTCCATAATCTTAGAGGTAACATTAGGGGTAGACAGCCTCAATGGAGAGCAGAGCAAATCAAACAAGCACGGAAAAAACAAAAACAACAAAATAAGGATAAATAAGTTATGGGTAAAGAAGTATTTTACGGAAAAGTATCGAGAGAAAAGTTATTGGAAGGTGTAGACGCACTTGCAGATGCAGTAGTAGTTACATTAGGTCCTCGTGGTCGTAATGTGATTATCGAAACGGATACAACACCACATATTACAAAGGATGGGGTTACGGTAGCAAAGTCTATTGAATTCTCAGACCCTACTAAGAATTTAGGTGCAAGGGTAATCAAAGAAGCATCTCAACAAACTGCTGACCACGCAGGTGATGGTACAACCACATCTACTGTATTAGCACGTGAGATTTTCAAACAAGGTATGGAAGCAATCGACAATGGTGTAAATCCAATCGAATTGAAGAGAGGTATGGATGTTGCAGTAAAAGGTATCGTATCTAATTTGGTAGAAAATATATCTACAAAGGTAGACACCAACGAACAAATCAAACAAGTAGCAACTATCTCAGCAAATGGTGATGAGGTAATTGGTTCTATGATTGGTGATGCAATGGCAGAAGTAGGTCGTGATGGAGTAATTACAGTTGAAGAGGGTAACTCAAATGAAGATGAACTCACTATCGTTGAGGGGTTGGAATTTGATAGTGGGTATCTATCTCACTACTTTATTAACAATCAAACCAAACTAACTTCTGAGTTGGAAGACCCGATGATTTTATTGTACGATGGTAAGGTTGTAGATATGGATGATATTGTAGGTATCCTTGAAAGTGTATCAAGTAAAAACCAATCTATCGTAGTAATTGCCCAAGAGGTAGAGGGTCAAGCACTCGCAACTATGGTAGTAAACTCAGCACGTCAAACACTAAAATGTGTTGCTATCAAAGCACCTGGGTTCGGTAACGAACGTAGTGAGATGTTGAAAGACATGGCAGCATTAACTGGTGCTACATTATTCGGTGGTGTTGGTAAAGAGTTAGAAGACATCACAACTGAGGACTTAGGTTCTGCTGACCGAGTGGTGGTGAGTAAATCTAAATCAGTAATCATTGGTGGTGCCGGTGATTCAGATGACATCAAACTACGTATCGAACAGGTAAAGCATGAGATTGAAGAATCAAGTTCAGACTATGAGAAAGAGAAATTACACAAACGACTATCTAAGTTAAGTGGTGGTGTTGCAGTTCTTCGTGTTGGTGCTGAATCTGAAATCGAGATGAGAGAGAAGAAAGACCGAATTGATGATGCTCTACTTGCAACCAAAGCAGCAGTAGAAGAAGGTATCGTTCCAGGTGGTGGTTCTGCTCTAATCCACGCAAGTGATACAGTTCATATGGGTGATATTCAATTATCAGCAGACCAGATGGCAGGGTTTGATATAGTATGTTCTGCTTGTTATGCACCTTTTAACGCAATTTTGAAAAATGCAGGTATTGATTTTGTATCTGATGGTCAAGAAAGACCTAATTATGGTTACAATGTAGTGACTGAGGAATATTGTGATATGTTAGAGGCCGGTGTAATTGACCCAACTAAAGTAACACGAACCGCACTTGAAAAAGCTGTCTCAGTTGCATCTACATTACTAACTACGGAATGTATGATTGTCAACGAGGTAGAAGAGAGTGAACCGATTGCTTAAAAAACTTAATTTAAAACACGAATATCTTTTATTAGAAGAAGAAGATGTCAGACTTGAACTACATTCATATGTAAATGACTTTGAAAGTAGATTTCAAAAGTACTATAATAAGCTCAAGTCTGACACTTCTGAAGACTCAGAGGATTATATTTGGGTTAATGAAGAAACTGGTGAAATTACAAATGAACCACCACATGAGGAAAATCGTAAACACCAAAAATTTAAAGACAAGCGACTAAAATCTAAGTCAAAAAAAGTTGACAGCGTTAAGATGAAAAAGTTATTTAAGAAACTTGCATCGTTTATGCATCCAGATAGGGGGGGTTCTGATGAGGAATTTCATAAACTAAGTAATGCGTATGATGAGGGTGATTTGATTACATTGTTGAATTACGCTAAAAAATATAATATTGATTACGATATGGATGAAACTGATTCTGATGTATTTAAAAATAATCTTGACAAGCTTGAGTCCGAAATAACTCGTATGAAAGCTACATTAGCTTGGGCATGGGGTGTTGGTGATTTAAAATCTAAGTTGGCTGTTATTAGAACAATTGAGAAGCAAACTGGTTGGAAGATAGAAGAATCGGATTTACCTCAAGAGTTAAGAACGAATAAAAATGATAAAAAACTATTAAAATAGGGTTATAAAATATGTATGTATTAGGATTTTCAGTAGGTCACGATAAGGGCGCTGTATTGATTAAAGATGGAGAAGTGGTAGTAGGTATTACTGAGGAGAGAATAACCCGCGTAAAGCACGATGGTGCTTACAATCCAGATATTCCACGACTATCTATGGAATATTGTATTAAATCCGAGGGGATTGGTTATGATGATATTTCACTATTTGTATATAATCTAACTGAGATTGCGGATAGCGTAGAGTCTCAATTCGTAGAGACCACATCACAACCAATTGAAAAGTTGATGTTCATTCCACATCACATATCACACGCATTTTCAACATTTCATTCATCTGGATTTGATGAAGCTGTTGTTCTTGTAGCTGACGCAATGGGTTCTGCTATCAATAAGGGTAATAAAGCACGAGATTGGTATTCTGATGAAGCTGATATCTTAGGTGAGCCAGAAGGTAAATATGAGTCTTGGGCAGAGGGTTGGAGTATTTACAAGTTCAACTTACATTCATATGAAGAGGTAAAGAAGAAGTGGGTTAAATGGCCACTACCATATGGTGAAACCCCATTTATTAATGAAGAGACCACGATTGGTGGGTTGTATGGGCATGGTGCTAGACAATTGGTATATAGTCCACATAAACATAATTGGGTGGCAGGTAAGTTGATGGGATTAGCATCTTATGCTGAGTCCGATTTTGTGGATGGAGAGCCGGTTTTATCAAGCCTTGATGAAGATGGGTATCCGGTAATCTCAGCAAACTTTGCTCAGAGACACCTAACAACTACATATGAAAGTGACTTCAGGCAAAAAGCAAACGTAGCAGGTATCTATCAGAGAGAGCAAGAACGTTTATCTATGATTCTTGTTGAGAAGGCTAAAGAACTTACTGGTATGGATAATATATGTGTTGCTGGGGGTTCATTCCTTAATTGTAATACAAATGAGATGATTATCAAAAGTGGATTATTTGAGGATGCATTTTTTATACCACCGGCCGATGACAGTGGTATACCATTAGGATGTGCTTGGTATGCATATTGTTATATGATGGAACGTAAATCCACCAAAATGATGAGTCCTTATTTTGGTAAAGTATATACTCAAGAAGAGATAATGATTGGGCTTGATGTGGTTGATAGGGAAATGGAAGGTGAAATCAAATCAAATTGTGAAATCATTACCTTTGATGATTCAGATGAATTGGTAGAAGCTGTATCTAACTTACTTGTAAGTGGTAAAGTTATTGGTTGGATGCAAGGTGGTTCTGAGATTGGACCAAGGGCGTTGGGTAATCGTTCTATATTAGCAAACCCATCATTTGAGTGGATGCAAGACTATATAAATGGTGATATCAAAGGTAGAGAGTGGTATCGACCATTCGCACCATCGGTGTTGTATGAGGAACAATCTAAAGTATTTGAGTTGGATACATATTCACCACATATGTTGGTGACTACCAATGTAAAAGAAGACTGGAGAACCAAGATTCCATCAGTAACTCACATTGATAACACATCAAGATATCAATCAGTTACTAAAGAAAATAATCCGTTATATCATAAATTAATTTCTAAGTTTAATGAAAATACAGGAATACCACTTGTGTTAAATACATCTTTCAATGGACCCGATGAGCCTATTGTAGAATCACCATATGACGCGATTAGAACCTTCTGGACACGTGGGTTGTCGGCAATTTGTGTAGAAAATGTTTTGATAATTAAAAAACAATTTGTATATTAGTGTAATGGAAAACAATCAAATATTCATCTATTGGGATGAAGACATCACAACGGAGCAAACAAGTTCAACTAAAAACGAAGAATAGATGGCAAAATTAAGAAAAATGGTTACCTATACTGATTACAGATGGGAAGAGACTGAGGAATTAACTCCCGAACAAGTAGAAAAATGGAAGTCAGAAGACGAAGACCTACAAGATGAAGTTCTTGATGAGGTAGAGTTTGACTTAGTAAATGATAAGGCCTTGGAAGATTCAGAATGGCCAGAACTAATAGAAGACTAATATGGCAAATCACGTTCAAACTTGGATTCAAGTTCATAAAGGAAATGACCAAGTATTTAAAAAACTCAAAGAAATGTTCACTCTACCAGAAGGTAAGTGGAATTATAGTGAAGAGATAGACTTTCACAATCTACTATGGCCTGGTCATGAGGATGAAGATTACGATAGGACTATATTCACGGAACGAATGGGAGCAAAGTGGTGTTACATTGACGATGTAAGTTGTTTAGAAGACGATGAGTTTGAGATGATGACAACTTCAGCTTGGAATTGGTCATCGGGAGCATTCGAACGTTTATTTGACATTCTTAAAGAAATTGATGAAGACGTTGTATTGACTGCTACTTATGAAGATGAAGGATACAACTTTGTTGGTGGGGCTGCAATATCTAAATTAGAAGGTCTCTATGATTATCAGGATGACACACTTGAATATCCAGAAACCGATGATGATGACGAACTTGACAATTTTTACGACCAAGTATCGGAATCAATGGAGTCGTGTCGTAACGAAGCACTTGAAGACGCAACTTACGTATATACTAAAGAAAATGAAGATGAAATTGAAGAATCTGAAGAATGGGAAGAAATTGAAGATGAAGAAGAATAAATGGATGTCGCAATCGCTTGCAGTATTCTTATTGGTGTTTGGATTTACATCAGTATCAGCGCAAATAAAAACAATAAAAACTGACATATACACTGTAGTATATTCAGAATACTATGAACAACCACTAAAGCTAACCTATGTTGTACAATGTCCAACTGGAGAAGCATCACGTAGTGGCTTGGATTTCTATACCAACGATTCGGTAAAAACTTCAGATGCCAATGACTACCGTAATAATGAGTGGGATAGAGGTCATCTAGCACCTGCCGCGGCATTCAATTGTGATAAAGAAACTTTAAAGAAAACATTCTCATATCTAAATTGTGCATTACAACACGAAGGACTCAATCGTGGTCCTTGGAAAGAGTTGGAACGTTTCGAACGTAATCTTGCTAAATTCTTTGAAGTAATGGTTAGTATTGAGGTGGAGTTTGGTGATTCACCATATAGAGTACCAACTGGGGCTGCGATTCCGATTGGATTCAAAAAGACTATTTCATTTGATAACACAATATATCAGTTTTATTTCCCAAACAAAGATGTTGCTGGAGAAGATTGGTTTAATTTTATTATAGCACAATGAGAAATTTACTAATAACATTAGCACTTGGACTTAGTTTAAGTGTAGTAGCTCAAGATAAACCACAAGGTGATATTAGAGCAACAAAGATTGAATCAACAGGTAATGAAATTACCCCTTCAAACACTCAAAGTAGTACAACTGTAATCTCACCCTCTAACCCAGTTAGAAATGAAACACCAGTAAGTGAGAATACAGATACGTATCAAAATCCAACACATGCTGCAAGACAAGGCAATGATTACTATTATAACAGGAATAGTAACATTGATGATGTATATCAAGGACGTTATTATGAACCACCAACTCGTAATGAAATGCGTTATAGACAAGGACAACAGTGCTTTACTGAATTTGAATTAAACATAAGACCATTTACATTACTCAATGGTTTCTACGGAGCTGGTTTAGAATTGAGTACATCTTGTAAATCATCATTCCTATTCGATTTCTCATCAGGTAGAAGTACTTTATTTGATTTACAAGCAACATCAGGTATGGTTGGTTTTAGACTTTACTCTAAAACAGGTATGGTTGGTAGATACGCAAGTTTAAGAGCTAGAGCTAGAAGTTATGAGAACGGAGATTACTTTGGTGGTAACCTATCTTTAATGGGTGGATATAAAGCCAATTGGGATGGTGTTACTTTAGCTGGTGAATTTGGATTAGGATATCAAGGTATTGATGGTAGTTATTTAACATTGCCGACTTGGGCAATAACATTAGGATATAAATTATAAGATATGGGTAGTTTAAAATCAAAATATAAACGAGGTCAATCAGAACTAATAGATACGTTATTAGACAATGGACGAACTACTGCTGTATTGGAGATAAATGTTCTTACGACATCTAAAATCAAAGAACATTTAATCTACGAATGTATTTACTTACATAATAGTAAACTAAAGACTACTCAGATTATTGCTAAGGATATTACTGATGCTATGGAGAGATTAGAACCATTTATAAACTCAGGAACCTCAAGTGCAGTAGTAAACTATATTCTAAAAAACGAAAACTATAAACTATAATGTACTACCTCGATAGTGAGAAACCGAAAAGTTCTATAATGGGGAGGCATTTTATGGCCTCCCTTCTATGGAATACGGAGCCGGATAAGATGTTGGCTATATTAAAAGTAATGGGTAGTACATATAAAGAGTATGGATTACCAATTGACTATGAAGCATTGGGGATAGACGAATGTTAAAAATAGTAACTGGCTTCTTATTTGATAACGATACGTTTCTTATAGGACAGCGTAAGTCAGATAATCCGATTCTACCCGATTATTGGGAGTTGCCGGGAGGTAAAGTAGATGATACCGACCCTACAACTGACCACGCAATCAAACGAGAGTGGAGAGAAGAATTGGATATAGAGGTCTTTATATGGCACGAATTACCCACGAGAATAATCAATGATATAGAGGTATATCCGTATATGTTAAAGTATGAAAGTGGGAAAGCGAAGTTAAATGAACACAAATCAATAAAATTCGTGAAATTCAACGAAATAAAAGACTATAAATTAACTTCAATAAGTAAAGAAATAATACATATAGTAAAGAGGTCATATAACATATTTTTAAAACCACCAACAATAGAGGAGTAACAATACAATGAAAAGCATCTACGAACTCGTTTCAGAGATAAACAAGTTCACCAAAAAGTCATTCGGTCACAAGACCAACAACACCACCATCGTAGAAGTCCAAGAAGATGAATCAAACATATGGTCACGTATAATGGACTATTCAGAGAAACCGCATATATCATTCGATATAAAAGAAGAAGAAATCTATAACGACCTTAATGAGGGTAGAGAATGAAGACCGACCCACATCGTGGTGGACACGAACGATTTCGTGTGTCTAAGAAAAATTTGGAAGATAAACTTCCAAATCCCTCTATATTAAATGAATTACAGGACTTCAACACAACCCTTGGAGATGGGTTAGACGACTTGGATGATTGGCATCCGGATACGAAGATATGATTGCGCTAATCCTTTTCATAGTGTTAGTGGTATACACATATAAAATAACAAGAGATGAATGATAAATCATTCTTAAATAAATCAAGGATTTAATGAGTAAAGAGAGACCACACGAAAGAACAAATGTATGGGTGAACGTTATACACACGACCAAGAGTATACAATTCTTCTTAAACGAAGGGCATGCTCTACGTGGTGAAGGTTCGTTTATGTCATTAGAGTATTTTGGTGTATATAAGGAGTTCCAAGATTTGAGTGGATATAGATACATAAACTCTCCTTCAGAAATCTCGTGAATCTAAGATTCTTTTAGAAGTTAAAAACTTCGTGAATATAACACTAATAATAATATAGCTAATAATCCTACCCTATATACTACTACACGTATGAACACACATAATAAGAATATAATAGACTTACATGGAGTAAGGCATGAAGACGTAGAAGTAGTCTTAGAGAATAACCTATTAGGATATCATAATACGGAAGGCTGGGAGATAGTAACAGGCAATTCAGAGACTATGGTAGATATAGTAGAGGAGTTTCTAAGGTTAAACCTATTTAAGTTCTATCGAACCTCTGATAACTATGGAAGAATTATATTAGCTCACTAATCTCTGAAGGAGATTATAAGAGAGACCATAGGTCTCACTAAGGTCATCGTAGGGTTATCGTACCCTATCGTACCTTATCAGAGCTGAAAAGTGCTAGTGTAATTTCCACCGAGTTTTAAGACACCTCTTATGGGGTGTTTTTTTATGCCCTTAATCACCAATCCCATTCAGAGGGTGAATTTACCCCACATTTATCCCCACTTTCCCCCACTTTCTAACATTTTCTATCAGGCACTTAACAAGTTGTATAGTTTTTAAACAATGTGTTAAATTTATAACAAAATGTTAGAAAGGTGACATAACCCCACGTTTGCCTTAAATGGTTTAATTTTACCACAATTAACACAAACACTCTCTTATAAACCCCCCTTATTACCTTACTATCAGAAATTAGTACCAGGTTATGTGTATTTTCTTGCGGAAAGCAAAATTTCTACTGGGAAAGTTATTAACAACCCGTGTAACCCGCTAACCAAGCCGTGTAACCCGCTAATCACAATGGTAAAATGTGGGTAATCCGAGCCTTATCGTTATAGATTTTGTCTATCCCGGTGTTACAATTGTAACGCTTTTAGAGTTAAAGTGTTACTTTAAGTGAGAGGGCGTAACTTTTACTTAAAGTAAAGCTTTAAGCGTGGAACATTTGTTAAAGTAATACTTTAAGTGGGGGTATTGTTAATAACTTTTTTACGAAAAAGCTTGTATAATTCGATATTTTTTCGTATATTTAATATGTTGGGGGTGCTAACTATATAAAAAAAAGAGTTAACTTTAACAAATAATTAACATATAGGGCTTGGCAATACCAACTTATTGTCTTATATTAGTACTGTAAGATTGAGAGATATGATTTATCAAATAGTAAATGAGAACGGAGTACCAGCTAATGATTATGTTTATACCAACTTGGAGTTAGCTAATGAGGCTTGTAACAACTTGGTGGAGAACTATAATGAATACCACACAGTACGAATATTAACTATTAAGTAAGGTATATGGATATAAAACCGCAAGTTTATTGGTGTGACCTATGTGAGTGTTACTCAACCATATCAGAAGAAACCCCGTGGGGTACTTGTCTGTGTTCGTGAAATAAAAGTGAAGTAAAATTAAATCATCTAAATACATAGTATATGAATAGAGAGTATAGTAATGGGTATATCCCAAAGATTAAGTATTGGTATAGTGTACTAACCACAGCAGAAGGAGTCACTGCTATGAACAAGGCTCTAAGTAAGATGAACTACTTCCAGAATAGACACTATGAAGTGTATGGAGAGTGGATATCAGTAGATGACCTTATCTAAGGACTAAGCCGCACTACAACCCCTCGCCGCTACAGGTGATGAAAGATACTCGTGAGCGAGGGGGGTGGGGCATTTTAACGTAACCCTATGATTATCAAGCTGTTAGAGCTGGCTGTTACCTGTTTTCCTATCGAGCCTGGTTTTTTTGACTGGGAATAAAGTCCCCTCCACGCTTGGATTCACCAAAGTGAGGAGATATTAAAATACCTAATGTTAATATGTGGGTAATACTTGTTAATAACTTGGTGATACTTTCAGAGGTATTGTTTGGTTATATAAGAATGTTGTCGTATATTACATATGTAATAAGGGATTGAGGTTATGTCCCTACTAAAAGTTAATGAGTATGACGTATTTAATTCACCCACAAGATTTAGTCCTCAAGGCATGGACACGTATTAAAGGTTTCAATGAGATGGTTATTGGTAACAACATTGAATCACACACACTATTAGAACTAGCGACTGAGGTTTCTGAGGAGTGGACTAATAGTTGGGATGACGACCAAGGGTTCGGTTCTTCTGATGGTACGTATATGTTGAAGGAGTTTATTGATTCCGTGATAGGGCTGGTTCATTGGAAGAACCACAAGAAAGAGTATTCTACTAAGTTCAACCCGATGTTAGAGGTTGTTAAATAATTTTGGATTATGAAGTATTGGAAGTATTATAAGGTGCCTGTGTTTTTTTCGTGGTTGTTCAGAGTTAGAATGGAACGATTAGGCTGGAAGGTTACTAAGGTCTCAGGCGTTTTACTACAAACCTATCGTGTCTCTACATATGATAGAGAATTATATATGGGTATCTATGACTGATAAACAATGGTCAGCTTTAATAAGGATGGTAGGATGTTCGTATACGGATAGACTTTCAGTAGAGGCTTCCCTTGGAAAGATAACCTTGATTAAAAAGGATGATGGGTTTGACTTAGAGTATCCTTCCCATAGTATATCTTTGTATAGGGATGTTGATATACCTTCTACTGATGGTTACTATCTTCATTATATGTATAACTACTGTATAGAGAATAGTTTACTGATTTAATTTTACATCACTTTTTTTATGACCTCACAAGAATGGAAAGCGTTGGAGAGAATGGTTAAGGGTAAAGACCCAATGATAACCCATACCAAGGATGGTAAGGTTTCGTTGGAGTATATACGAAGTGGTACTATGGAGTACTATGAGTTAATACTACCCTATGGTACTGCTACATTGTATGAGTCTTCCCCATTACATTCACGAACACGTTCATACCTTAAAGCGTTGTACGATACTTGGCATGCAATCACCATAGATAATTTACCATTTTAAAGTTATGAAAAGAATTAAAAAGTTATTAGTTGAGTATTGGAATCTATTGTTAGATGGGTATAGAGCAAATAAGCGATAGGGCAATAAATGAAAATTTATTTTAAACACACGTTGTTATGATTTTTAGGAGTGGGAAATACCAAGGTTACTCGGTAGACGAAGTTAGACGAATGGCCCCATGGTATATAAGGTGGGTTCAAGAGAATCGTCCTGAGATGTTACGTGAACGGACTCCTCGTAAAAAGACTACCACCAAAGTAACTGAGGATGAGGAAGTTACGAGAGCCCCAAAGGTAAAACATCTTGCTTCGTGGGATGAGGCATTCTAGTTGTTGTGAACATTTAAGATTCATTAAAATGAACAAAGTTTTTGATTAGAATCTAAAGGTATCTTCGAATCACATTATATTTATATAAGTGAAACGATTACTATACATAACTCTACTTGTGTTGTGTATTCCCTTCTCTATGAAATCTCAAAGTTATGTCAATCTAATCAAATCAATCGAACACGGGGTTTACACCGACCATAACTTCACATACCCATACACACAAGTGGGTGTGGCACTACGTAGTGGGTTATACTTTGAGTTAGGTATGTTAGACCTACCCACCGAAATTGATATTAGTTTTAATCAAACTATCCAACAAAGAGCTGGTAGATTAGCTTGGATGATAAACAATATAGAAGAACCGATTGGATATAAAGGAACACCACGATATAAAGAATTTTACTATTCAGTTGGGTATGTTCGTCAATTCAAACGTTATAGAGGTATTTTACAATACGGATACGCTGATGATGATTCTATGATTAAGATGTCAAATTATTATAGAGCCATAGACGTATCCCCTGCTCATCTTGATATCGGAGTACACTTACAATATGGATTGAAACGTAAGTTTCTATTTATCGGATACTCTTGGGGAATTCACCTCGACTAAACATTTAACATTTATTTAACATTAAAGGTTTGGTAGACTCGACATTTCTCCTTATATTTACTATGTAATAATGAGAGAGATAAAAGTTATGAAAACAACATTCGATATCCTATTAGACAAAGTGGCATGGAAGATTGCTAACAACCAGAAGGTTCACACTAAGACCCTTCATAAGTTTTTTACTTACCCAATTGATAGTGAGGTGAGACATCAGAGATTACTTAAGAAAGTAGAAGAGTTCAAGATTCGTTTGAAAGAGATAGAAGAAGAAAACCAAAAACTATTCGCCCGTGCTATGAAAGGTACAATGTGGGAGACAGTCGGTGAGCCGGAACCACACAATATTAAGTTTGTAAAATAAGAGATATGAAGAATATTAAACAACTTACCCTAAAGCAATCAATCAAACTTATGAACAAAGTTTATAAGATGGAACTGGCATTGGAAGAAAAGATTTCAATGTTAAACAATAAAGAGAAGAGTATTCAAGCCCTTATCATACAAATGATGGAACTTCAAGAAGATTTGAAGTATGAAACTCGGTTGAATGTTGAGTTGAGTTCTAAATTAAATAAATAAAGTTATGTCAGTATTTAAAAACACTAAACCAGTTAACTCCATTGAAGAGTTTGAGAGTCAGTTAGTTAACCAATTGACTGAACATTACAAAGGATACAATCACGTTTCTACTCCCGAAATCAAAATCAATAAGGGGTCTAAGTTCTATAAGGTTATCGTGGGTAGTTCGGTATGGGGGTTCATCGCTCGTATCCCATTTGTACACAAGGGTGTCCAACTCCAAAAGGGTGACTTAATGAAGCCTGCCGGTTGGTCGACTGCTGCTAAACATCCTCGTGGTAATGTCATTCAAGGTACTGCTGCTTACACTCCATATGGTCCTTTATATCTAAAATAAAAAGTTATGAACAAGTTAAAGAAGAAATTGTTAACAAAGTGGTTTATGGAATGGGTAAAGACTGAGACTGATGTCGAGACTCTACAAGCTACTACTATGTTTATTAGAAATCGTAAGGTTGAATTAGTAGGTGAAGAGAAACCACCAATTGGATTCCGAAGAAATAATTTGGAAATGTCAAAATAATTTTGTATATTGTAATAACCTTTAACACTAAAGAGAAATGAAAACTGAAGAGTATACTAATCGATATGGTGACACATTCACCTTTGAACTAAACGAACGGGGTAACATCCAATGGAGTGGTAACTTCA
>Ga0257114_1001904_pt1 | contig 14344 bp, 32 predicted proteins | sample SI112_10mmetaG_FD_190149 | JGI IMG/M metagenome (GOLD analysis project Ga0257114, IMG submission 190149) | Marine microbial communities from Saanich Inlet, British Columbia, Canada - SI112_10m | ecosystem: Environmental > Aquatic > Marine > Inlet | place: Canada: British Columbia | collected...
TTTTTTGATGTGTTCTGATTATTGTTGCAAGTCTATCAATAATTTTTATCATAACATTCAATTTGCACTATGTAGGACTATGTATGGATAGATGATAATATGAATTTACAAATCTAATCTACATCATCAAAACGATTATATGTATCCATCTCTTCTAATGTTTTACCATACTTATTCTTTCTTGTATAAACATATTCCAAATCTTTCCAATATGGAGGATGGCACACTAAAAGTGTATGAATATATTTGTGTCTCTGAATCTTTGTATACTCACAATTGAGTTTTGGTTTAATACCTGTTTCAATTGTAATGTATAAATCATCGACAAAATAAACCCAACCTTTATGATCTTTCCAGATTACATAATCATCAACTTGTGGTTTATATGTCATTAGTTTTAGTTCATAGGACAATCTGGGTGCCAACCTGCATGGTTGTCACAAAAGTAATTTAGTGACGTTGAAGGTGGACGTTGTAATCGATAAATTACTTGTTGACTTTCATGAACATTGAAGAGTTTTTTATCTCGTTCGATTGCCCACATATTCCATCCAATTATAACAATAAGTCCAAAAAAAACATAGGTTTTCATGAGAAAAGTTTAGAAATTGAAATAGAAAGAAGGAACACCAGCATGATAACTACATCCCAAGACTTTGTACGAATAAAGTAAGGAATTGAAATACAGTCTGCAACAAAATTCATCACAACTCCTGTTGTAATATCTACATGGAGAATGACGAAGTATGCAGAAACGACCAAAAAACTCCCGATAATTCTTGCGGGAATATCTGGATGAATTGATTTAACTTTCATCATTTTCTTTGCAAGTACAGATTTCAATCAATGGTGCCAGTTTCTTCAGTAACTTTTCATTTAGTTCATCAGAGAAAAAATCAATATCTCCTTTACCCATGAGGTAAACAAGATGCTTTATTTCATTTTTTGATAAATTTACAATCACTTTTTATACAGATAAGAACCGGACCAATCAGCATTTTCAAACAACCATTCACGTTCACTTATGATGTTCATGTTGAAACGTACACCTTTAGCAGGTGCTTTGAATGATGCTGCTTTGTAAACCTCACCAGTTTTTTTATCAACAAATGCGTGAACACTACGGGAACCAGCACCAGTCTCCATGATAACTTTTAGATACTTACGACCAGATTCAATGTAGAACTTGTAAGAATCAGAGTTAGGATGACTAGACTTGAAGTTATCTATTAGTGCATCACACAGGATTAAAGTCCATTTACGAACATTAAGTTGAATTGTATTCCGTGCATCTTGCTGTGCTTGGAAATCTACAAATTCGGTGGGCATGTACTTTTGATTGGTTACTTCGTAATCATAGCACCCCCAGGGTAGGTTTGGGGGATATAATGGACACCTTATAAAGTGGCACTCACCTACGTTCAATAGTTGAGTCGTAATAGTTCATCATCTTTGTATCACGATGTGAAAGGAATAGCAGGTAAGAAGTGAGACCAACTACGACAAAGATGCCACTGAGTAAGTATTGTGTGATTCTCATTTTACCTCCACCATTTCCTGCTGTTGTAACATTAGTTGCTCCTCTGTTGCTTCATCAACATAATCCTGAATCTTCTCATAGATGTAATCAGAATCACCAACATCACACATAATGTTTCCAATCAATTCATAATCCTCTACCTGAGTATCATAATCAACCTCACCATTTTCATCCTTCAAATGAATATCTTCCTTAGTATAAATCCATGCGGCACAATGTGCATCTTCTCCCTGTTCTTCAATCATACGTGATACTCGGTCTTGAAGTTGCTTGAGAGTGTAGTTCATGAGTTTGTGTTAGTGAGTGTTAGTTAGTGCTAATTATGAACTCATATCAGACCAAGTTTCAAAACCATAGCAATCGATAATCTCTTCTTTTAAATCTTCCATATCATAATCTTTGAGATTCTGCTCAATACTTTCAACAGCAAACGTAATCAAAGATTTCATATCCATTCCATCCACAATCATCTCCGCATAACGTTGCTTAATACCTTCAATTTGTTCAAGTTGGATTTTGTTCACTGGTTGGTTCCTTTGACTCTCTTACTATACACGGTTTTGACCCCAATGGGGGGTTTAGTGGACAGTCAATAAACTGTCACCTAGTCTTAACTTGGGTCGCAGTAAGACCAACTTCATCTGCCCATCTAAGAATTGCTTTATCTTCAGAATCCGCATAAACAAAATCAGTTTTATCATGATCTGGAGTACTGATTACAAACTCTTTCATCAAACTTGGTGTGAAATTAGATTGGTTATCGATAGAATCAAGAATCATTTGGAGACTATCCTTTTCGTCTTTAGTTGTTGCTACATCATGTGCAATGAAAACAAACTTATAAATTGCATCCATCTCACTTTCTGTAAAAAGAAATGCTTTCAACATTGGTAATACTCTCCGATTGATTTACTCATTGTAATCAGTTGCTCTTCTATGTTATTAACCTCATCCTGAATTGACTGCTCTTCTCCTGACATAGACATGAAATCTACTTCACACCAATCCATTGTTTCTATCCCACCTTCTTCCATCATTGGTGTATAGAACAGAGTTCCTTCACTATCAATAGAATAGGCACATCCATGTTGTTCTGATGTGAGAATGATCATTGTGATTGATTGTACATAATGTTTTTTAACTCATTGATTGTGTCTACCATTATTGCTCTAGAATACCCAGCAGCATAAGCATAATCAGAGTACCCAGGACTTTTCTCGGCAGCAATACATATGCTGATTGCTTTTTCCAATCTTTCGATTACAGTTTCAATATCTTCAATCATTTGCACTAAGAAAGAGTGATATAAGCATGATTATGATCTAAAATTTGCTCTCGTTCATCAGTGACAAGCATATCCTCACAAGGATAAAACTCATCCATCTCACAGGCATAGACTGTTACAGTCTGATTAAGTTGTTCCTCAGACAGTTGAGAAAGTTTATTGATGAGTGTCCGATAAGTAAATGGTGTTTTCACAATAGTTAGTTTGTCGAGTTGAGATTGAACATCACCAAAAAAAGAATCCATTTCTTCCCTTTGTGTCATGAACATAGTATAACACCCCCCCAGTGGTTTGGAGAGGTGTTAGAGACGGTTCTACAGGTGTCACAGGGTATCATTTAAGTTGTTTGGTTCCCATACCTTTAACAATTGTTCCCATTTTAATCATTTTCATCATTGCTTCTTGAGCAGATTCTAATTGAAAATATACTGCAAATTTAGGTTTACCTAGCAATTCATATTCAACAGTGTAAAACTCATCACGAAATTTATCCATAGCAATATTCTTTCCATTCTGGATTATTTGTTTTATTAAGTGACAAAACTATTTTATTCATTGGTACTGATGGTTTCTTTTTTAAGACCATATTTGTTTCAGTAAGGAGTTTTCCTCCCTTTTTACTATTACAACTAGAACATGCAGTAACTAAATTTTCCCAAGTATCTCCCCCACCCAAAGAACGTGGATGTATATGATCAATCGTTAAATCTTTTGTTGCTCCACAATACTGACACTTATTACCATCACGTTTATAAATCATTGTTCTTGATGGTTTATGTGCCATCATACGTCTATATGGAATTTTAATATAATTTACTAATCTAATAACAGTTCCTGATAGTAACTGTGCTTTTTCCTTCATTAATAATACAATTGCCCTTTTCCAATCACAAAAGTTAATTGGTTCATAGGTTGCATTCAGAACTAATATAGTATTATTTGGTTGAATCCGATAATAGTCCATAGAAGGTTTTTTGTGAGTTTAACTCATTAATATCTAGATGTCAATTTGGTTTGTGGTCATTCATCCCATCATGATTACCATCACCAGGAAGTCTACCAAATTCAAGATATTGAACAACTTGCATAGAACCTTCAAGACGTTTCAAATCACCTTCCAGTTTTACATACTCATCATAAGATTCTTGCAACTCTTCAAGTCTTGTTTGAAGTTGTTTAGTTCTCTTTACAAATCTTTCGATTAGTTGTTCGGTTGATTCTACTGGTTTCATTTTACTTATGTTGTAAAAACGTCTTGTGAAGGACTCGAACCTTCGACCGACTGCTTAGAAGGCAGTTGCTCTATCCATCTGAGCTAACAAGACAAATAAGGGGAGAAATACTCCCGTTTTGGATTCAATAGATTAGAGCATTGTCAAATTCAATTTCATAAGAATCGTCATTAAGACTATACTGCATATTCACAAAATCTTCATAATCAATACCAAGAAAACTCTTTGCGAAGTTTTCATAATCATCGTGCAAACGACAGGTGTCAATCATTGGGGGAACTCCTTGAATCACATTAGTAATTATAACAGATTTATATTAGTTCGCAACTTCTAAATTAAAATTAATCTTCTTTCACGTTTACATTAAAACGTTCAAGAATGTATGGAAATTGTTCATAACACTCTTTTACGATGAGGTCTTCTTGATGATAGGTAACTCTAGAATTGAGACTATTTAAGATAATTTGCCCATATGCCTTGGCAATTTCTCTTGGTGTCATTGAATCAACAATTTCATCAACATAGTCTTGCAGAAAATCATCTCTGAGTTGAGTATTTTCTACAAGTTGATCAATAAAATCTTCAAAGTCCATGTTTGGTTTCTCGTATTCTAAAATTTGGTCATAAAGATCGTAATTAAATTCAACCATTTTCAATAAGTTTAGCAAGTTTTTTTTCTTCTCTCATTTCCTTTACAAGAAGTTTGAGTTGAGAGATGTCTTCATGCAAAATTGATAAATCATCATACAGAAGTTCTGCTTGATATGCACTTGTACACTTTCTATATTGCTTAGAAAGTTTGTCGAATCTTTTCTTTGAATCCTTCAATTCTTTTTCGTGTTGTTGAAGGGTTTTGCTATCGTAAGTCATTTGACAGTGTTAAAAATCCAGTCTTTGATTGATTGGTTACTTTGTAAGTATAACAGGGGTTTGAAGGTTTTGCAAATTATTAGTGCCAGAAAAAATACTGGCACATCACGTAACAATATGTAGGTCCATTAAGGTGTTGGGTCGTAGTAGACAATATCCTCAAGACGAGGAATTATTTCATATTTAAGATCATCAAGATGAAAATGAATAAGACTCATATCCATCTGATGAAGTTTTTCTTCATGCTCTACGAGATCATTGAGTTCTTTATAAATCCTCTCAATGATTTCATATCCATTTTTTACCCTGCCCATTGTCCTCTTTGCACAAGAATTTTACGCATTTCAAGAAAAATAAACTGCCTCATACGAGGATTGTCTGTAGTTCCATAAGCATCACGCAACCGTTGAAGATAATCATCTTGAGTAGTCATTTTCAGATTAGTTGCATTAGTAACACCAATGTCCTTCATGGAAGAACCTGCCTTTACTTTGTTTTTTCCAAAGTTACCAGAAACCCGACCATTGGTGCGAAGTTTTGTTTTGATTTTAGAGAGGTTGGAAACAGTCATCTGTCCTTTGCTCGACTCCTCTAATATACACGATTTTCACTCCCAATCAAGTGCGTCTGTGCCACCTCTACGACCGTCCCTAAGGAGTATTTCTAGTCTAGTGAGTCTATCTTCAATAAGATCCAATCTATGCTCTGTAATTGCCTCTCTCTTTACTGAGTACGGGTCTATTGTTGCCAGTGTTCCCTGAAGAGAATTAAGTAGTTGTTTGTCAAACGTCATGGTTACACCATCCAAGTAATTAAAGAATATCTGGTTCCAGATTTAACTGGAATAATTTCATGTGGATACATGAAATTTGAAGGGAACATAATTAAGTCACCTTTTTTTAATTCATATACCTTTGTTTTATTTCTAAAAGAAAGTTCACCTCCAGTATAGTCATCATTTAAATTAAAAATTATAGTTAAAGATCTTGGTTTTTCTTTAAAGTGATCAGTATGCTGGATATACTTTCCACCAACATCATACTTGAGTAAAGAATAACCTTCATCCTCTTTGCAACAAAGTTCAACATTTCTATATTGCCTAGCATAATTCGTATATGCACTTGATATTTTACTATAAATGTAATCATCTAGTTCCTTTCTTACATTATAGTTTTTATTCATTACATCTGAATAAGAAAACTCAATCGTTTTACAAGATCTCACTTCTTGAGAATCAGAACCTCCATCTAAATTATCCCCATTTACTCTTGCAATTTGCCACTCATCATCTCCAAATTCAGAAATCAACTTATCACAAAATTCCGACTCTAAAAAATTTGATTTGTGATAGATAAAATCTGTGACATCGTTAGTAGACATTTTATTTTTTCTATCAAAATATCTGTTATTATTTTGACCTTCTAGTATTACATAATGCAAAAATATTTGTGTGTATTCATCTCCATCATATTCATTTCTCCAATGTGGTCGTTCTGTACCTAGATATAAAATTGCATCTCCTTTATTAAGAATTACACTTTTTTGTTCACCATTTGTATTTTCAATATAAAAATCCCACTCTGTATCACCGTCAAGATGAACAGTTAGTGACACTTCACATTCAGGTCTATCAGTGTGTCTTTTTAAATCACAACCATTTTTATAAATTCTTGCATAACAATAAGTAGGAAGAACTGAATATCCAACTAAGTCAGAAACTTCCTTATTTTTATTTACAAGTAATTCCAATCCTTCAGAAACATTATGAACAGAATCTGAATTAGGTGCCTGTGAATCATGGATAAGATTATTTGAATTTGTTTCTCTCCTTATTCCTAAAGAAACTTTATCTGCTTGTTCTATGGATATAAAGTTACGAATGACTTTATAACCATTTTTTTCTAATTCATTATCCATAATATTACTATTTACTTTAAATATGTCATTAATATTACACCCAGATTGTCCATCTGGGATATCACTTCCACACACACTTCGACACCAACGAGATACGAATGAACTTTTTTCATTATAAGCACAAACACGCAATTTATGCAAATTAATGCTAATGTATTCATCTACAGGAATTATATTATTTTTATAACTTGATAATAAAATTTCAGCACCTTTAGGTGTTATCAAATATGCATGTGTGCAATATGGATAATTTGGTTTACTAAGATAATCATTTATTTTAGTTGCTACTTTTTGTTCTCTATAGTCAAAATATATTAAATTATATTCATCAACCAAATTTTTTAGTTGATGGTATGGAATATGATTTTTTATAATTGCATCATCTTCTAGGATAATGATGGGTTCATTTATTTCAATACATTTTTCCCAAAGATGATAATGTGATAAAAAACAACCAACTTCACCTTTTAAAATAGGTGTATTAAATGTTGAATCTCTCCAATTTTTATCAATATCAAATCCCTTTTCCAGAATAGAATTATAATTTATATCATATCCATTTATTCCATCAAAAAAAGTATATTTTATAAATTTATCATTAGTTTCTTTAAATAAATCTTTTCTGTCTTGCCTTTGCTTTAATGATATTACAAAGATATTTTCATTCATCTTGCATCACCAATGTAAATATTAGAATATAACCAACCAGTGCAAATATATTTTTTTTGTCTTCTTGGTGGATATCCCCTATGCATCAATAACCAAGTTGATGGAAAAAACAATAAGTCTCCACATTTTGGTTGATGTCTAGATCCACCTATAAATTCCGTATATCCATTATTACGTTTATCTACATCATTTAAGTACCATATGAATGTAAAAATTCTTTCTCTTATAGTTCCATCCCCCGTTTTTTCACATAATGAATCATGATGCCAATTATAAAAACTATTAGGTTCTGTTCTTTGCATTTGATATCCAGTATCTGACAAATCATTCCAACCTGGATATGAAGGAATAACTACATTAAGATACCGTGAATAGTCAACTAAACCCTCACTAAGTGACTTAGAAAAAACATTATCTTCTTCTACCCAATCATCATTACGAGATACACTCAAATCAAATGATTGTTTAGTATCTAACGTAATTCCACTACCAGTAACACCTTGATACTTGGCAGTGTCTTTTTCAAATTTTTCTATTGCATTATCGCAAAACTCTCTTGATAGAGAGTTTTGCTTTACGAAAATCAATTCATCTATATCCATACTACATCATAACATTTTTTACTATTTAACAAGCTCCCAATTATCATCATTCTTCGCATTCATTCTAAACTTATATTTTTTATTGATAGATGTAAGAGAAAAAATTCCATTATTCTCATCATCAACATAGCAACTATGGAGTTTGTCCATATCCAATTCAAACCGAATGTTCGCAATGCTAGTTTTCGGTTGAACGCAAACCATTTTTCTTTTAGTCATCAAACAAATAGAGGAGAGTTAGGGATTTCAACAATTTCAGGTTTTTTTCTATCATCAAACTGATTCATATCATAGCATATCCATTCAGCAGTACGGGTAAAAATATAAGAATACTCTTCACCATCACTTAGATATTCCACCACATTATTGTCAAGATGTGGAGGAGAATATTCACCACGTTGTGCATAGTATTGAGGACCATATTCTTCTACTTCTTTCTGCTCAATCACATGTGAATCAAGTTGCTTACCAGTCCAACGGTACTTAGTCCAGCAACAGGACATATCCCCACCGTCAATCAGTTCTGCTACTTTCTCCTTTGAATTGTAGTGTGTGTTAAGAATTTTGCCCAACCAAGTAGGATAACCATCCCAATGGTGATAAACAGAAAGAATAGAGTCATCTGAAAGTTGAATGCCGATGCGTGAACGTGTTGACATTATATAGAAAAAAATAAATGGATGAATAGAAAGATTAGAGATTAACGTCCACGAAAGACGTAGAGTGTATCGTGGATAAAAATATCATCTTGATTGCCGAACCAATCTTCAGGTTCAGTTTCATTCATTGATTCAATGTCTTTATCTGCTATTTCCTCAAAAATTTCATGCAAGTCAAAGTTATTGATTTCCTCAATCTGCGTTTTTTCAATAAAAATCCGAGACATGCTTTTCGTTTGATTACCTTGTAATCATAGCATATCTCGGACGGTATTGTGGTTTTAGTGGACAGTTAAAATACTGGTCTCACTCTTCCTCTGGTGCGGAAACTTCTGCTTCTTCAGCAACAGTTTCTGGTGCAAATACTTCTTCTTGTGCTGGTGCTTCTTTAGCAACAGGTGGAGCAACCTCTTCGACGATAGGTGCTGCTGCTGGTGCAGTCAGTCCATCGTTTTGTGCTTTTCCTTGAAATAAGTCTCTAAATCTTCCCATGGTTCTATTTAATTGAAACTACTTGTTGTGGATTGTCATCAATTCCATATATGTGGTGCATCCACTCCCAAGTAAAAATACTAACGGACGATGCAATCAAAGAAATAATAATAGTTTTTTTCATATCAATGATTATGGCAAACTCCTTCTGCATGGCAATGGGTTGAATTTCCATTCATATGAAATGCCCCATGATAGAATCCAAATCCTATTACGGCACTAAAAAATGCAACTGATACTGCTGCCGTCAATGGTGCAATATTTGAAGCACCCTTTACTACTATACTTTTCATAGGTTTATAAAATAATAACTACCTGAGTTTATTTATAAAAATAGGGGCATTGCACCCCCAAGAGTTATTGGATTAGAAGGATAACCTATCCCCCATCTCCCATTTAGGCAGTCGCAAGTGTGCGAGTGCGGGAGAATGCAACGATATTATTCGCTGCGGAGTCAGATGTTTTTGCATCTATGGTTTTGTCCCGTCAACAATTACAACCTTTTTGCCCTGTCGAAACCATGGCACCCCCAGGAGTGGGTAGAGTTGGATTTGAACCAACGTAAGCATAGCTAACGGATTTACAGTCCGTCTCCTTTAACCACTCGGACACCTACCCGATGGAAGTGAGGGGAATCGAACCCCTGTCCAGAACAACAGACTTTGCAACCTCTTGAACACTCTATATATTAGCACATTTCTCTCTCAGTGCAAGTCCAAATTATTTTCTTGGTTCCAGATGTTACTTTTGTTCCTTTGTGTATGGTTCTAAGGTCGCATGGAAATACTAAAATACTTCCTTTTTTAGGAGTTACTTTAAGTTTATCTGTCAAAAATAACGTTGACCCACCCTCAAAATCATCATTTAAGTACATTATTATAGACAACACAAAATAGGAATCGTTACTTTCATCAATGTGCCAATCATAATAATCATTTTTATCATAAAATCGGTAAATATACTTAGACGAAAATCTCTCATTTTTGTCTAAAATATATGAAAATTTTTTAACAAATAAATTATCATTACAATATTTTCGAGAACAAGCAGATATGATATCATGACATAATATATCTGCTTCATTAATTAAGGGTGATTTACTAGCAAGTTCGGTCAAAGGTATTGCCTGATTATTTCTAATCTTAGATTTAACAGATTTATATTTTGATAGTATATCAGGACAAGACTCAACTAAGTCAACAATAAGATCACAATCTTCATAAGAAACAAAATTCTCATATTCGTAAATAAAATTATTGTGCTTTATTAACTTCATACCCTTTTTCATAAAATGGAGAATAGGAGACTCGAACTCCTGACTTCAACCTTGCAAAGGTTGCACTCTACCAACTGAGTTAATTCCCCTCTTTTTTTAATTTAAAATATAATTTATAATATCTTTTTTTTATTTCATTAATAGTATCCATATCATCCTTAAACCCCATATATTTACATAGTTGAGATGACCCCTCCAACTCACTAATTAATCTTAATACGTTAACAGGATGTCTTTCAAGACCACCAAAATCATATTTACTGGTTCCAGTTTGAGGCATAATCTTCAAATGTATTAACGTAATTATATTCATTAGTCATGAGTTTAGCAAAGGTAATTGCTATTTCACGATTATCAAAACATTTAATGTCTTCTGGTTTCACTTGACCAACAATATGATTAGTCCATGTAACCACATAAATTTTTTTATCCATAATTTGTAGTAATTAAAACTACAATGTCGATGAAAGGACTTGAACCTTCACGTCTTGCGACACAAGAACCTAAACCTTGCGTGTCTACCAATTCCACCACATCGACAAACTCCCCTTCCTGGGATCGAACCAGGGACCAAACGATTAACAGTCGTTCGCTCTACCGCTGAGCTAAAGAGGATTGAATATCAGAAAATTGTTCTTATATTGTAAGAACAAGTTATTTTTTTATTAGTTTCAGGTAAAACATAGTGTTCTAAATGATATGGAAATATCATTACAGTGCCCTCTACTATATCTTCACAATTAGCAGTATCGTAAATGGCATTTACATGAGGAGATTTTCCAGTTAAAGGAAATCTTTTTCTAAAAACTGTTGTGTTTTTTTGCCCCTCATTATCAACTATGTATATCATAGAGAAAGAAGGAATATAGCTCTTGGTATTATAAGAAGATATATGTTCATGTATTTCTTGACAATCACCTTTTTCATATATGTTATACCAAGAATTACTAATAATAGAAGATTTTGGTGTTGCCCATGAAAAATTTATAATATCTTTAATTTCTTTAAACATATTATTTAAAGGATTCCACACAATATCATTTGCAATATCATCACTATAGAGAAACTCATTATACTCTTTAGTATTTCTGAAACTAGTAGTGAGTTTTGATAATTCCCAACACGGTTCTTCAGTATTTTTTCTTAAATTTATTTCCTTTAATATTTTTGTTTTTATTTGATTATGATTATTTACTTTTTGAGAATAAACAAAATCAATAGGAAAGAAATAAAACATTATTAATTTTTATCTAAAAGATATTCAACTGTGTTGGCAACATCATTCATTGCTTCTCTAAGGTATGGTCTTTGACCTGATTCCATCATTACATGAAGTTCATCTTCTTCTGTAGTAAGAGTCCATCTCCACTGACCCATTTCAGTACAATACCATAAATTTATTTTCATAGTTAAAATTACTCATCAGTATAATTTAATAAGACGTTAAAGGAAAATATAATCCTTTGTTTATTTACACCAGAAGGAGGTGCTGTATGTATCAAAAAACTAGGAAAAATTATTAAGTCACCTTCTTCAACATTTGGTGACATTCCCATTTTAACACCACTTACAGATGGAAAAGGGCATGTATATCCTGTTGGTTGATGAACAGTCTTATCATAATCAGCATAAAAAATACATGAAAAACCCATAGCACCATGATCATGTGGTGGATGCCAGTCTGCATTTAAGTATTTTTGGCACCAAACATTACTATATTGAACTATTTTAAAAGTTTCGTTATTTTCATCAATATATCTAAAATTACTTAAATAAGGTTTCAATAATTTTAGAATTTCAAGTTCATATTCATCGACTTCTGTTTTAAAGTAGTCAGTATATGTAATTGATTGATCTCTAGAAGACTTTTTTTTAGAATCAAATGGCACTAAGGACAAAATTCTAGACTTATGCTCTGACCAATTACCAATTTTTATTTTATGAATAGTAATTCTAAATAAGTCTTTGCTAATAAAATTTTCTTCGGTAAGTTCTATATTCCGAACATCATTCAAAGAGTTTTTTGAAGAATGGTTAGATAGTTCAGCAATATTCCCAACTTTTAGAGAATTTTCTGAAGAATAATCAGCACTTGAAATTTTTAAAAGATCACTTATATCTTTCATTACTCATATCCTAAATTTTATTTATCCTCTATATAGAGGATATCGGAATGACAGGATTTGAACCTGCGACATCTCGCTCCCAAAGCGAGTGCTCTACCAAACTGAGCTACATTCCGAAATGGGTGAAGAGGGGATCGAACCCCCGACAACCTCCGTGTAAAGGAGACACTCTACCTCTGAGTTATTCACCCGATAAAACAATTATACCAAAATAGGTTTTAATTGTCAACGGAGAGAGTGGGATTTGAACCCACGGATGCTTTCACATCGCTGGTTTTCAAGACCAGTGCCATAAACCACTCGACCACCTCTCCTGAGGTATAACATATATTATATCATTTAGAAATATATGTCAAGATTTAACATATAGGAACTTTTCTCCAGTTTCCTGGACCCGTCTGAAAATACTCTACAGATTCTATGTTATCTTTTGCACAAATCATAACATCAGCAGTAATAGAATATCTCATATCATCACCAATATATTCCAATACTTCATGTTCAAGATTAGAAGGAAAAATAACTATTGCGTTCGTTGGCATATGGTAATCAATATGTCTCATACTAAATTCAGATTCATCTCTCCATTTAACTGGAAGATACTGCAAATAATGATCGACATCTCTATGAAATCTAAGTGCTCCAGATTTATTATTATTATCTTTTTGAAGATAATACACAACACTTAAGTGTGATTGTTTATGAAAATGTCTACATACTGTTCCACCAGATTCACAGCAAACTGGCCAACATTTCTGTACATATAAGTCAACATCATCTGTTTTTGCACCAATATCATTTAAGTAATTATAACAGTGAGTACCAATATGACTCGTTAACCACAAAAATTCATTTTCATGAGTAATGTTTGATTTATAACCTTGAACATCTCCTGTAAGTAAATTATTTTTTGATATCTTATTTTTATTTTGTTGATAATAATTATCAACAAATTGAATCATACCATCATAAACCTTTGGTGGAACACTAAGATGTGCTTCATATATTGGTAGTTCAAACCAATTAAAAATTGCCATAATAAATAATAATTTTTTTATATAGATTGATTATTTTTAGAGTGTCTTAAACTCCTTTAACTAACATAGCAGAACGTTTGGCACCAAATTCTTTCATTCTTCTTTGTCTGTTGGATACCCCATCATTGTTGTAATCACGATACTTATTACCTCGACCATCAGTAGCATATGCTCTATCTACTCTTCCATCGGATCCTTCATTGATAAACTCAACAATTATGTCTCTTTGTTCTTCAGTCATGATTGCCATCATTTCAAGTGATTCTTGCTCAGAATAACCTTCAGAGACTAAGAAGTCGGATAGAAGATCAAACAAGTCTACTGAGTTATTAAGATCTCTTCCCATGTGCTGAACTTGTCCACCTCTATTAGCATAACTTTGAGCACTAGAAGTAGAAGGTTTTGTTCCATGTGGAGTTGCCACATTTGGAGGAATATTTTCCCTGGTTCTTCGTCTTGAAGTATCAAAAGTACTCTTAACATTCTTAACTTTTTGCTTTAAGTATGCAGGTCCTGTTTTTATTGCTCTCTCAGTACCACCAACAACTCTTCCTGCGGTTCTTGCAACCCCATCAGCAAATTCTCCTACTGGTCCCTCAACAAGATCACTTTCTTCAGTTAGATAAGGTGCAGTATAGG
>Ga0257114_1001905_pt1 | contig 14340 bp, 11 predicted proteins | sample SI112_10mmetaG_FD_190149 | JGI IMG/M metagenome (GOLD analysis project Ga0257114, IMG submission 190149) | Marine microbial communities from Saanich Inlet, British Columbia, Canada - SI112_10m | ecosystem: Environmental > Aquatic > Marine > Inlet | place: Canada: British Columbia | collected...
ATCAATTTTACCAGTTATACGATCATCGAATCTTGCACCAATATTAATTAGTAAATCACAATCGTGCATGGCATTATTGGCTTCATAAGTTCCATGCATTCCAAGCATCCCTAAAAATTGATTATCATCACCAGGATAAGAGCCAAGACCTTGGAGTGTTGAAGTAATTGGAAATCCAGTTAATGCAACTAGCCCTCTCAAGAGTTCACTTGCTTTTGGCCCAGAATTTACAACACCACCACCTGTATAAAAAATTGGTTTAGAAGCTTTATTCATCAACTCAATCAATTGATCAATATCTTTTTGATTAAATCTATTTTTGTTTTTAATTTCATTTTTTTTTTCTTTTTTAAAAGAAGCATATTTTGTTTTTGCAAACTGAATATCTTTTGGAATATCTACAAGTACTGGCCCCGGTCTTCCTGTGGTTGCGACCTCAAATGCTTCATTCATAATTCTTTGAAGATCATTAATATTTTTTACTAACCAATTGTGTTTTGTACATGGTCTTGTAATTCCAGTTGTGTCACATTCCTGAAAAGCATCTGTTCCTATTAAATGAGTGGGTACTTGTCCTGAAATACAAACTAATGGTACCGAGTCCATGTAAGCATCTGTTAATGCAGTAACAACATTGGTTGCTCCTGGTCCAGAAGTAACTAAAACAACTCCTGGTTTACCAGAAGATCTTGCATAACCCTCTGCTGCATGACCCGCACCCTGTTCGTGTCTTACTAAAATATGTTTAATCGAAGTGTGATTTTTAAGTTCATCGTAAATCGGAAGAACTGCTCCGCCTGGATAACCAAAAATATGATTTACTTTTTGGTCTTCTAGACACTTAAATACTATCTCTGCTCCAGTATATAATTTTGGCATTAGGCAATCTAGCTGAAGTTGCACTGATTGGTCAAGTTTTAGAGTGAATTATTTAATTTTTTTTAAAAAATTATTTAAGTCTTGTGGTGGCAATTTTAACCAATTGATCATGTTACCTCTAGCCCAAGTACTCTGTCTTTTAGCATATTGCCTAGTCTTTATTGATATTTTTTCAATAACATCCCTTAAATCATTTATTTTTTCCAAATATTCTTTTATCTCATTGATGCCGATGGCTTTATTGACGCTCTTATCTTTTCTTATTCTTAATTTTAAAAATCTTTTAACCTCACTAATTGCACCAATCTTAAACATAAATTCAGTTCTTTTCTTAATTCTTTGAATTAAATCTTGACGTGGATAATCAATGTAGATTTTAAAAAAATCGTCTTTATCAAAATATGATTTTGTGTTTTTAAACCAATCGTGAAGAGATTTTTTAGTAAATTTCTTAACTTCATAGGCTCTTATTGATCTTTGAACATCTGTTGGGATGATTTTTTCTTTAGAGAGTGGGTCAAGTTTTATAAGTTTTTGATAAAATTTTTTTTGACCTAAATTTTTATGTAATTCTCTTATTTTATGCCTAAATCTAATGGGAATATTAGGAACACTTACTAACCCATCAGTTAGAGCTTTAAAATATAATCCTGTGCCTCCAACAAAAATTGGGATTTTTTTTCGTCTTCTTACTTCTTTAATTTTTTTAATGGCATGTTTTAACCAGTCACCTGTTGAAAAATTATTTTTAACACTATGAAAACCATATAAGTGATGTTTGATTTTTTGATAATCTTTAATATAGGGGCGAGCTGATAAAATCTTTAATTCTTTATATACTTGCATACTATCGGCATTAATAATTTCACCTTTAATTTTTTTAGCTAATTTAATTGAAAAATTTGATTTGCCTGAGGCTGTTGGTCCAGAAATTAAAATAATCTTGGATTTAAAATCCATGATTAGTCTAACTTAATGCCAATATATCTTCTTTGATTTTCATTATTATATATTGCAAGTAAAATTGTTTTTTGATTTGATTTTAAAACATCTTTAACAATTTTTTCTAAATCTTTTACACTCTTAATTTTTATTTTTTGCGCTTCAACTATAATACTATTAGCCTTTATTGATTTAAGTAGTGGACTAGTATTCCCTATTTTTGTTATTACCAAACCAGAAGTTTGATTGGGAAGTTTTCTAGTCTTAATATCTTCTTTAGTTAATTTTCTAACAGTAATTTTTAAGTCTTCTATAATTATATCTTGAGGAGCTTTAGATTTTTTTTCACTTACTTTAAAGTCATCTGAAGTTTCTAATCTGCCCAGAAGAATACTTTTAGTTATTACTTTTTTATTTCTCCAAATTTCAACTTTAACTTTGGTTCCAACTTTTGTTTTTGCAACAATTGCCGGTAACTCCTTCATTTGATTAATTCTAACTCCATTAAACTCTAAAATAATATCTCCAGCTTTAATTCCACCTTTTTCTGATGGACTGTTTTCTGCAACACTTGCAACTAATGCTCCTCTAGGTTCATCTAATTTTTCAACATCAGCAATTTCTTGGGTTACATCTTGAATTCTAACTCCTAACCAGCCTCTTTTAGTCTCGCCAAATTCAATTAACTGATCTATTACTATTTTTGCACTGTTTGCAGGAATTGAAAAACCAATACCGATCGATCCATTTCTTCCAAGGATTGCAGTATTAATTCCAATAACATCTCCATTCATATCAAATAATGGGCCACCTGAATTTCCAGAGTTAATAGATGCATCTGTTTGTATATAATCTTCATATCTTGATAAACCTATTGATCTATTTCTTGCTGAGATAATACCTGAAGTTACTGTGCCTCCTAAACCAAATGGGTTTCCAATTGCAATAACCCAATCCCCAATTCTTGCTTTATCAGAATCTCCAAACGCTACTGGAGTAAATTTATCTTTGGTTTCTAGTTGAAGTACTGCAATATCTGATAAGGGGTCAGCACCAATTACTTTTGCCTTATATTCTTCATCACCATTAACTCTTACAATGATATCTTCTGCGTCTTGAATGACGTGATTATTTGTAACCACTATCCCTTTTTCATCAATAATAAAACCGGACCCAAGTGCTGATGATTTTCGCTCTTGTGGGGTTCCAAATTCTTTAAACATATCTTCAAACGGTGAGCCTGGAGGGAATTGAAATGGAAACGGATTTGTTGTTGTAGTTACAGTTTGTGTTGTTGAAATATTAACAACGGATGGCATTAACCTTTCAGCTAAATCTGCAAAAGATGCTGGAACTGTTTTTGAATTTGAATTAATTGAAAAACTAAAAACTAAGATAAATGTTAAAACTACAAATTTGATTTTTTTCATATTAGCTTTTAATATAATAAATTATTATAAATCCTATAATTGCAAAAATTAGCCCACCTGATCTTAATTGACTATCTCTAACAAGTTCTAATTTTTTTAACATACTTTTCATTTTTGATGGAAATATGGCATACAAAATACCTTCAATAAAAAGAAAGAGACCAAATGCTATGATCAATTCCTTCATAAAATTCGTTATTCTGATTTAGGCTTTATATTTCCAAAAAACTTAAAAAATTCGCTGTCAGGAGATAAAATTAAAGATGTATCTCCACCAATTAAAGCAGTTTCATATGCTTGCATTGCTCTATAGAATGCAAAGAATTCTGGGTCTCTTCCAAAGGCTTCGGCAAAGATTTTATTTCTTTCACCATCACCTTCCCCTTTCATGATCTCTGAGTCTTTATTTGCATTTGCTAATATTACTGAAACATCTTTATCTGCAGTCGATGTAATAGTTACTGCCATCTCGGCTCCTCTTGCTCTAAATTCTTTTGCTTCTCTTTCCCTTTCTGTCTGCATTCTTCTGTAAATAGCATCACTGTTTGCTTGTGGAAGGTCGGCTCTTTTAATTCTAACATCTACAATCTTTATTCCAAATTTTTGAGCTTCTGTATTTACTCCTTCTTGGATTAAAGACATTTGTTTAGATCTATCTTTGGAAAGTAAAGTTTGTAATTCTTGTTGACCTAATACATTTCTAATTCTTGAATTAATAATTGTTGCTAATCTTGATCTTGCAACTCTTTCATTCCCAACTGAAATATAGAATTTTAAAGGATCAATGATTTGAAATCTCGCAAATGCATCTACAATTAATCTTTTTTGATCAGAAGCAATAACCTCGGCTGGTGGTGTATCTAGATTTAAAATTCTGCTATCTAAAAAAACAACGTTTTGAATAAAAGGCAATTTAAAATTTATACCTGGCTCAATAATAATCTTTTTAGGGTCACCAAACTGTAAAACAATTGCTTGATTAACTTCTTTTACAATAAATACTGAAAAGAAAACTAAAGCGCCTAATACAGCTACTATTGGTAATAATATTTTTTGTGCTTTTATCATCTAGTTAGTTACCTTTGTTTTTCCAAGTTCAGGTAATGGCAAATAAGGAACTACCCCTGATCCAGCATTTTTTTCAATAATTACTTTCTCAATATCAGCTAAAACTTTCTCCATAGTTTCAAGATACATTCTCTCTTGAGTTACTTCTTTTGCTTTATCGTACTCATTAAAAATTGATACAAACCTACTTGCTTCACCTTCCGCTGATGCTACAACCTTTTGCTTGTAGGCTTCTGCTGCTTGTAAAATTTTTGCAGCTTCTCCTCTTGCTCTTGGAATTACATCATTTGCATACGCTTCAGCTTCATTTTTAGATCTTTCCATATCAGCTCTTGCAGCTTGCACATCTCTAAATGCATCAATAACTTGATCGGGTGGATCTGCTTTTTGCGTTTGTACCTGAGTTATTTGAATACCACTATTATATTCATCTAATATTGATTGAATAATATCTTGTGTCTCAACTTCAATTTTAGCTCTACCTTCAGTTAAGATTGGTTGAATATCACTTTTTGCAATTACTTCTCTCATAGCAGTCTCTGCAGCAGCTTTTACAGTTCCCTCAGGATCTTGAATTTCAAATAAAAATTTTCCTGCATCTTTGATTACCCAGAATACTGAGAAATCTATATTCACAATGTTTTCGTCACCTGTTAACATTAAACTTTCTTGGGGAACATCTGCAACTCCGCCGCCTGAAGAAAAACCACTATCTCTTTCAGATCTAAAACCAATATCCATTCTATTAACTTTAGTAACCTTAGGTGTTTCAACGGTCTCTACTGGGAAAGGTATATGATAATTTAGTCCAGGTTGAGTTGTTTTTATAAATTTTCCAAATCTTAAAACTACACCCTGTTCATCAGGTAGTACTCTGTATAGTCCACTTGCAAGCCACACAAAAAGTAAAATAATTAAAATTAAGCCAATTGGTTTACCGCCTGACTTACTTCCACCAGGTAAAAATTTATTAATTTTGTTTTGAATGTCTCTTATAATTGCATCAATGTCTGGCGGTGTAGGTCCTCTACCTGAACCATTTCCACCTCCGCCTGGAGGTGATCCCCATGGACTTCCACCTCTACCTTTAAAATCGTCTGACATATGTCAAAGTATATAGTGTCTTTATTATAAAAAACAAGTAATGATGAAAATATGACGGATAAAAAACCAGAAATAAGTGACGCAATGAAAAAGAAGCTAGAGCCCAGGAAATTCATAAAAAATCCAATATTGGGAACAAAATTTACTATAGCAATTTCAAGCGCAAAGGGAGGAGTTGGTAAATCTACATTTGCAACGAATCTTGCGTTAGCTTTAAAACACATTGGTTGCAAAGTTGGTTTATTGGATGCGGATATTTATGGTCCCTCAATTCCAAAAATGTTTGACATAAATGAAAAACCAAAAAGTGATGGTCAAAAATTGGAACCAATCACAAAATATGACATTCAATGTATGTCCATTGGTTTTTTAGCAGATCAACAAACTCCTATGATTTGGCGTGGTCCTATGGTGACAAGTGCTATTAAAACTTTTACTCAAAAAGTTAATTGGAAAGATTTAGATTTTATAATTGTCGATATGCCTCCAGGAACTGGTGATACTCAATTAACTTTTTCACAAGAAATTAAAATGGATGGGGCAATAATTGTTTCAACGCCTCAAGAAGTAGCTTTATTAGATGTTAAAAGAGGAATTAAAATGTTTGATAAATTAGGAGTTAAAATTTTAGGGTTGGTGGATAACATGAGCTATTTTACTGGGGATGATGGTAAAAAATACAAAATTTTTGGTGAGGGCGGTGTTAAAAAAACTGCTGAAGAATTTAGTAAAGAGTTTTTAGGAGAAGTGCCTATAAATCCTGAAATTGGTAAATGTGGAGATGAAGGAAAACCTATCGTAGAAGCTAAACCAGATCATGAAATTTCTAAAATATATTTAGATTTTGCTAATAAGATTAAATCAACTTATCTTTAAGATCGAAAGCAATCATTAGTTCATTCCACTCTCTTTTTGAAAGTCCTGAACTATCTAAATCAACATTTTCACCTTTAATAAGTTTTTGAATAATTGCTTTTCCTTTTGCTGAAACTTCTGTACCTCCAACTCTATAATCCATAAAAGCATCATAAGTGATTGGAACCCATTTTTTTACGGTATCCAACATTATATCTGCATACACTCTAATTTCATATTGAGCATGACTATCTGCTCTTAATCTTAAAAAATTCATTAAATTTAATAAATCAGTTTTCCAGTACCACTGTGTATAAGTGTTTAAAGTTAAATTCATTCTAGCTAATTCTCTAGCTAAACCTTTTTTATTTTCATCAATAGTTGAACCATCAAATCTTTCATTTAGCATTGTTTCATAATTGTCATAAGTTCTCTCTGAATCATTTTTTAAGAGCTCTAAAACTTCTTTTGCTTGTTCACCCTCTAAAACATCACCTCTTCCTTGTCTATTACTTGAAGATTGTGCTGCTAAATTTTCAGCTGTTGGCAAATAGAATTCTTTATCTAAAATTGAATACCTTGCTGAATATTCATTTACATTTGCTGTTCTATGCCTAATCCACTGTCGAGCAATAAAAATTGGAAGCTTAACGTGATATTTAATTTCACACATTTCAAACGGAGTGCTGTGCCAATGCCTCATTAAGTATTTAATTAAACCTGCATCTGTAGAAACTTGTTTAGTTCCTTTACCATAGGAAACTCTAGCTGATTGAACAATTGATGTGTCATCACCCATATAGTCTACAACCCTTACAAAACCATGATCTAATGCTGGCATTGCTTCGTATAGTATATTTTCAAGTGCTGGGGCCGTAACTCTTTTGGTTTGATTTTGTTGAGACTGTTGCTCTTTAATCTCTTGTGTTTGTTCGCTAGTTAATTTCATGATTTTTATTGAATCTCTTTTAAATGCTTTTATATTAATAATGTTGGTTTTCCAACTATGACGATAAACGAATTTCGTAATAACCATTTCGGACGTGGGGGCAGTACCCACCACCTCCACCATTACAACTTATGGGGGTGAACTAGATTCGACGGATGACTAAAGGCTATTCTTTTGTTCGGAATTGTTCCACCGTAACGGGCTAATTTATAATTGCTAACGAAAGTTACGCACTTGCTGCCTAATTAACTTTGTTAATTAAGTAGACGGGGTTTGGGGCACCTGGCAACAGAACGCCCCTTCTCATTAAATAAGTAAAGTGAATCAATATTAATTTGGTTTTGATGAGCAGACACCAAAGCAGACACCCAAATTTAACCTTAAAAACGTTTTAATTTATAATAGGATTTTATTTATGAAATTTGTCCTTAAAATTATATTTTTGTTTTTCTTTTTTACATCGGTAGTTAGTGCTGCTGAATTTGGTTTAGAATTTGAATGGGGTAATTTAAAAAAATGTAATTCTGGTAATCCTAATAAAGTCGACAATCCTGTATTTAAACTTTCAAATGTACCAGAAGGCACAAAAATACTTCAATTTAGAATGAAGGATAAAAATGCCCCTGGTTATAATCATGGTGGTGGAAAAGTTGAATATTCTGGTCAGGACACAATTGAACCTGGTGCTTTCAAATATAAAAGTCCTTGTCCTCCTGGAGGAGTACATACCTACGTTTGGACAGTTACTGCAAAAAATGAAAAAAAGAAAAAAATAGGGAAAGCAAAAGCACAAAGAAAATATCCTGAATAGTTTTATTAAATGATGTCATCTTTGATAAAAAAGAGCAGACACTAATAGCAGACACTTTTTAATAATTTGTTGTTAAATATAGTAAGTAAATAGAGGAACCCGGATACAGAACGCCCCTTAATAACCTTTAAATATATTATTATTTTTTTATTTCTGCTTGAGCAGCAGCCAATCTAGCAATAGGTACTCTGTAAGGTGAACAGGAAACATAATTTAGACCTGCTCTAGAACAAAACTCAATACTTTTTGGATCACCTCCATGCTCACCACAAATTCCAAGTTTCAATTTTTTATTTTGACTTTTTCCTTTTTCAACAGCAATTTCAACTAAATCGGCAACTCCGTCATCTATTGAAACAAATGGATCAATTGAAAATATTTTATTATCTAAATAATCATTTAAAAATTTTCCACTATCATCCCTGCTAATTCCAAATGTTGTTTGTGTTAAATCATTAGTTCCAAAACTAAAAAACTCTGCATGTTTAGCTATTTCTTTTGCTTTTATTGCAGCTCTTGGAAGCTCAATCATTGTACCAACCATAAATTCTATTTTGACTTTTTGTGGTTTTTGAACCTCGCTAGCAATATTAATTACTAAATCTTTCATTATTTTTATTTCAGCTTCTGTAGAAACTAGAGGAATCATAATTTCTGGAAAAGCTGATTTAATTTTTTTCTTTTTAAGCTCTACTAACGCTTCAAAAATAGCTCTGCATTGCATTTCATAAATTTCTGGAAAAGATATACCAAGTCTACAACCTCTATGGCCTAACATTGGGTTTTGCTCATGTAGCTCATCTATTCGTGACTCTACCTCTTTGAATGAAAGACCAACAACATTTGCCACTTCATTTATTTCTTTTTCTGTTCGAGGTAAAAATTCATGAAGAGGAGGATCAAGCAATCTAACTGTAACCGGTAACCCACCCATAATTTTAAAAATTTCTACAAAATCTTTTTTTTGATGAGGTAAAAGTTTATCAAGTGCTTTGGCTCTATCTTCTTTAGTTTTAGATAAAATCATTTCACGAACAGATAAAATTCTTTCTTCATCAAAAAACATATGTTCTGTTCTACAAAGACCAATGCCCTCTGCACCAAAATCTTTTGCTATTTTTGTATCCTTTGGTGTTTCTGAATTTGTTCTAATATTTAATTTTCTAAAACTATCAGCCCATGACATTAATTTAGAAAAATCACCAGAAATTTCTGGTTTTACAGTTGCAACACTTCCTGAAATAATTCTACCTGTAGAGCCATCTATAGTTATAACTTCACCTTCTTTAATTTCCATAGATGAGGTTTTAAATGATTTATTCTCGTAATTTATATCTATCTCGCTAGAACCTGAAACACATGGTCTTCCCATTCCCCTTGCAACTACCGCAGCATGACTTGTCATTCCTCCTCTTGCAGTTAAAATACCTTTCGCTGCATGCATTCCTTGAATATCTTCCGGAGAAGTCTCAACTCTAACTAAAATTGTATCTTGCATCATCCCCGTTAATCTTTCAGCTTCTTCTGATGTAAAAACTACTTTTCCACTAGCGGCCCCAGGAGATGCTGGTAAGCCATTGGCTATAACATTTATTGAGCTTTTTTCATCTAAAGTGGGATGAAGTAATGTATCCAAAGAATTTGGATCAATTCTTAAAACAGCTTCTTTTTTTGAAATTAATTTTTCTTTAACCATATCAACTGCGATTTTTACCGCTGACTTAGCTGTTCTTTTTCCAGATCTAGTTTGAAGCATCCATAGTTTATGATTTTCAACTGTAAACTCAACGTCTTGCATGTCTCTGTAATGTTTTTCTAATTTTTTTAAAATTTTATGAAGTTGTTTGTAAACACTAGGCATTACTTCTTCCATTGATGGGGCCTTAACTTTTGCTTGTTGTCTTGCTTTTTTTGTAATGTATTGTGGTGTTCTTGTTCCAGCCACCACATCCTCACCTTGTGCATTAATTAAATACTCACCATAGATTTCATTTAATCCATCAGAAGGATTTCTCGTAAATACCACTCCTGTAGCACAGTCTTCTCCCATATTGCCAAAAACCATTGACTGTACATTTACAGCTGTTCCCCATTCAGCTGGAATTTGATTTAATTTTCTATAAACTTTTGCTCTATTACTTTCCCAAGATAAAAATACGGCACTAATTGCCCCAAGTAATTGCTCATAAACGTCTTGAGGAAATTCTTTTTTGGCTTTCTCCTTAACAGTTCTTTTAAAGTCAACTATTAATCCGTCCCAATCATTTTCATCTAAGTCAGTATCTAAAAGAACTCCTTTGGTAAGTTTATAGTTTTCAATTAGTTCTTCAAAATGATAACCTTCGACACCCATTACCACATTGCCATACATTTGGATAAATCTTCTATAGCTATCTTTGGCAAATCTTCCATTAGAGGTTTTTATAGCTAATGCATTTACGGTTTTGTCATTTAAACCAAGATTTAAAATAGTATCCATCATACCAGGCATTGAAACTCTAGCTCCTGATCTCACAGAAAGAAGCAAAGGATTCTTTAAATCTCCAAATTTTTTTCCAACATCTTTCTCAATTATCTTTAGCTCTTTTTTAATTTGACTAATTATATTTTTATTTAATTTTTTCCTATCTATGTAAAAAAGTTCACATACTTTTGTTGAGATTGTAAACCCTGGTGGAACGGGAAGACCCATTCGCCCCATCTCAGATAAGTTTGCACCTTTTCCTCCTAAAAAATTTTTAGGATTTTTAATTTTTTTGCTATCTTTAGCTTTAAAATTTAAAATTAATTTTTTCATTAAAGGGAATCTATTTGAGAAAAATTAACATAATTGTCAAACGTTTTACATAACATTTGAATTAGTTCCAGCCTATTCTTTTTAATTGCTTGATCCTCATCATTTACAATCACATTGTCAAAAAAATCAAAAACTATCCTTTTAGACTCAGCTAAATTTTCCAAGGATTGCTCAAAATTTTCATCTTTATTAATATTTTGGAAATATTTTCTTAATTCATTAATCTTTTTAAATAAATTTTTTTCCAATTCTGTTTTGAAAATACCAGGGTCGGTTGTATTAGACAGATCAAAATTTTTATCCTTTAATTCATTTTCCAAAATGCTTGAGGCTCTTTTATAACTCAATATTAAATCAACACCTATTGACTTTTCAATAATCTTGTTCAAACTTTTAGCTTTACCAAAAATGACAACTGATTGATCCAAGTTTAAAGAGTTTGTTGAAGCTTGAATTATATCGTGACGAATTTTATCTTCTTTCATGTAATGTTTTAATCTATCCATCAAAAAATCTGCTAATTCATTTTGTAGTGATTTATTTTCAAACTCAAAACCTTGATCCATATATAAGCTTGATGAATAGCTAATTAGATCTCGTAATTTAAAATCTTTTTTGTTTTCAATTATTATTTTAATTATTCCTAAAGCTAGTCGTCTTAGAGCAAATGGATCTTTAGAGCTTGTGGGCTTTTGATTAATTCCAAAAAAACCAACTAATGTGTCTATTTTATCAGCCAAAGAAAGTGCAATACTGTAAGGTTTTTTTGGCACTTTAGAACTAAATCCTATTGGCAGATATTGTTCACTTATAGCTTTGCAAATATCTTTCTCAAAACCTTGCTCTTCTGCGAAATAGCCACCCATAATTCCCTGGAGCTCTGGAAATTCTCCAACAAGTTCAGAAACTAAATCTACTTTGCAAATAGATGCTGATAATTCAACTTTCTCTTTACTAATTAGCAATTCATCTGAAAGCATTCCTCCAAGTTTTCTCATTCTCTGAACTTTGTCAAAATATGTTCCTATACCTTTGAAATAATTCATGGATTTTAGTTTTGAAACTCTTTTAACTAAATTTTGAGATTTATCTTTTTGCCAGAAAAATTCAGCATCACTCAATCTAGCATCTACAACTCTTTCGTTTCCTAATTTTATAAAACCTTTTGTGTCTTTTTTATTTGTTACAACTAAAAATTCATTTGTAATATTTCCTTTCTTATCAAAAGTCGGGAAATATTTTTGATGATGTTGCATGGTAATAGTTAATATTTCTTTTGGAATATTAAGAAATTTTCTGTCAAACTCACATAATATAACGTTTGGTTGATCTGTTAGATCAACAATTTCATTAAGTAGTTTGGGGTTGCTTTCAATCTTTATATTTTTTTTATTTGAAATTTCATTTAATTTTTTTTCAATTAAAGTTTTTCTTTGTTCGTGATCAATTACAATATTCAAGTTTTTAAAAAAATTATTATATTCTTTAAAATCAATAAATATTTTTTTCTTTTCTTCATACTCTTTATCAATAAAAGTTGAGTTTGATGAAGTTAAGTGATGAAAATCAAAAGTTAATTTTTTTTTATCAAATACTGCTAATATTGATTTTAGTGGTCTACCCCAATTCAAATCAAACTCACCCCACTTCATCGATTTTTTCCATTGAATTTTTTGTAATACCAGAGGAACAAGTTCCTCTAACAAATTATGTGTGTTAAGTTTTTTTGATTTTATATTAAAAAAATAAAACTCTCCTTTATCTATCTTTTTTTTAAACAAGTCTTCTTTAGATATACTATTTGACCTCATGAAACCTTCTAGTGCTACTTCAGGAGCATTTACATTAGGTCCCTTAACTTCTTCAGATTTCAAAACTATCTGTTTCTGTAGGCCTTCAAACAATACTATCAACCTATTAGGTGTTGAAAATGAAGAGCTTTTTTTATAAGAAATAAATTTTTCACCAAATAGTTTATTAAAACTCTCCAATAAATCTTCTCTTAAATTCTTTTGAAGCGATGAGGGTATTTCCTCACTAAATAGTTCTAAAAAAAAATCTGACATTTAACTTTGACTGTCTAACCAAATTTCTGCAGCAGCTTTTGTTATGTCTCTAATTCTACCAATATATCCTGCTCTTTGAGCAACACTTATAGCTCCACGTGCATCTAAAATATTAAATACATGACTTGCTTTTAAACATTGGTCATATGCTGGTAATGATATCTTTTTTTCTACAAGGGATTTTGCTTCCTTTTCATGCATATCAAACATCTTTAATAAAATATCTACATTTGCGTGTTCAAAATTATACGCTGAAAATTCTTTTTCCGCTTGATGAAAAACTTCGTGATATTTTACCCCTTGATCATTCCACAATAAATCATAAACATTTTTCTGTTGTTGGGTAAACATACATATTCTTTCTAAGCCATATGTAATTTCTACTGAAACAGGTTTGCACTCAAAGCCTGCCATTTGTTGAAAGTATGTGAATTGTGTTATTTCCATTCCATCACACCAAACTTCCCAGCCCAAACCTGCTGCACCTAACGTGGGGCTTTCCCAGTCATCTTCAACAAATCTAATATCGTGTTCGTTATGATCAATTCCAATTACAGATAAACTATTAAGATATAATTTTTTTATATTATCTGGTGAAGGTTTTATTAAAACTTGAAATTGATAATAATGTTGAAGTCTATTTGGGTTTTCACCATATCTTCCATCTGTTGGTCTTCTGGATGGCTGAACATAAGCTGCCTTCCATGGTTTTGGTCCAAGTGACCTAAGGGTAGTTGCTGGGTGAAATGTTCCAGCACCCACCTCCATATCGTATGGTTGTAAAACAATGCAGCCCTTCTTACTCCAAAACTTTTGAAGATTTAAAATTGTTTCTTGAAATGATTGAAATTTTTGCTTTGGTCTTTTTATTTTAGAAACCATATCTTTGCCAGATTGACCTTTCATCTAAGATGTTGGCTAATTGATCTATTTGATTACTTGAAGATGAAAGTTTTTGACTTAACCAACTTTTGGACTTTTCAAATTTTTTAATTACCACATCATCTCCAAATTTTTCTTTTAAAATTATGTGTGCATCACCTATTCCATCTATTAGTCCTAAATCTTTTGCTTTACTGCCTGACCAAAATTCTCCTGAAAAAAGTTCCACTTCAGATTTATTTAATTTAGATTTTCTGCTTTCTTCCACTACATCTATAAAATCTTTATGTAAATCTAATTGAATTTTTTTTAATCTTTCAATGTCCTCATTTTTTTCTTCTAGAAAAGGGTCTAATGTACTTTTATTTTTTCCAGCCGTATGAATTCTTCTTTCAACACCAATTTTTTTTATTAATTCTGTAAATCCAAACGAAGAATAAATTACTCCAATAGATCCAATGATTGAACTTGAATTTGCATAAATTTCATCACCAGCACATGAAATAAGATATCCTCCAGATGCAGCAACATCTTCAGCAAATACAATTACTTTTTTT
>Ga0257114_1001906_pt1 | contig 14324 bp, 15 predicted proteins | sample SI112_10mmetaG_FD_190149 | JGI IMG/M metagenome (GOLD analysis project Ga0257114, IMG submission 190149) | Marine microbial communities from Saanich Inlet, British Columbia, Canada - SI112_10m | ecosystem: Environmental > Aquatic > Marine > Inlet | place: Canada: British Columbia | collected...
TAGAGTATATACAAACATATTCTCTCGTTAATATTATGAACACATTTACTGTTTAAGCGCATTGTGTTTTAATAGATAATATCCTCAGGGGTATGCTAAGGTCTATTTAAAATTTTGCAAAAATAAATAAAATGTAGGTCTTGGAAACATAATAAAACTGTCAAAGTAGTTATGAAGACTAATATGATTGCTGTTAACCGCGAGATGATCAAGCGCGCTCGTCAAGAACGAAAGAAGAATACAAAACCGGATAACAAGAAGAAAACGCGTAACACAAAGACTTACTATGATACTTTCGACATTTAAGAAAATTATAATTTAAACGTCCTAGAGCCTTTCGGGGTTCTCAAGGGGACGTAATTAGAATGCCTCGTTGTATTATTGACGTTTTTGATCAAGCAAAGCGCAAAGAGCGTAAGTGTCTTCATAATAGAAAATGGGGACAGACCTGTTCAATTCACGCAAGAAAATACGTTGTAAAGATTCAAGCAGCCTGGAAAGCTTACTCTACCAAAAGACGTGTAAATCTTTTCAAGACCCTGCCTGAAGATATTTGGTCTGTTATATTGGAATGTATTTCAAAACGTAACAATGAATTAAAACTTTTAGAGAGTCATGAGCGGGTATATTTAAGAAGAATATCAAATATGTATACTGGTTATTGGAGAACAGTGCATGCAACTGGGGGATGGTGGTGGGAAACCCAGGTAGCTTTGCATAAATTCAAAATCAATAGAGATTATTTCAGAAAACTTATTAAAACTTATTAAACTTTAATTTTCCTTAGGGATTAAAAATCCCACGTGAATGGAATTTTTAAAAACTCTTTGTAATAAAAAGAAGACAAGACCAGTTCCCAAGTTAGAAATAAAAATGGGAGAAAAACCTTAAGGATTTAAGATAAATATAAGGGAAACTAGGACGCGTGGGGATCGAACCCACGGCCACTGGATTAAAAGTCCAGCGCTCTACCCACTGAGCTAGCGTCCCTTGTATTTATCATATTTTAAGATGCTTGATACTCTTAGGGTATCTAAAACAGCATTCTGAAAATTCTAATGATTTCATCATACTACATACAGTTTTTAAAAAATTATATCTTATCATACCCTGTGTTCTTGTAGAATGTGATGAAATTTTGCACAAGAAATAAACTGTTTAAACTGGATATTTAGTTGATTTATATTTGTGAACAATTTTAAAAACGATGTCTACAACTTCGGTTGGTAATTTGTTCATTATAATTTAAAATGTATTTGTTCTTTAAGTAAATTTAAGAACAGGTTCTTGTACAAAAAACTCGTTAGTAAGTTCGCATAGAGCAGCTACCATTGCAATACGACCCACAAAAAGCTCATTTGTTTTAAGTTTTGTTGAATTATTCTTATTCAGATTAAGTGGGTCAAATGAGTAATCTCCCGGTGTGTGATCTTCCTTCATAGTAAACCATTTAGAAGAATCCTCTGGAAAATTATAAGCAGTTAGCATTTGACCAAATTCTGAACAACCTACAATTCCTAGAAGACCTAGTTGGACATTTGGATCCAAAGAGTTTACAAAGTTAATTCCAAGTATATCAGGCTTTACATTGTCAAGAAATGGAATAAGGACAGAACTTACCATAGCTACTCTTCCGTGTTTGATCTCAGCTTCTTGAACAAACTTTGAAGAAACTACATTGTAAGCAAATGAAATATTGAAAAGAAGAAACAGATTAATCAAAGCCTTATACATATCTAATTATATAATAATTTTTCTTTTAAATTAATTTATTTATTATAATATAAATGAATAATCAATTACTGTTTTTTGGATTAGCAGTGGTATCTGTCCTTGTTTTTCTTTTAATTTCTGGTACATTTGAACCTTATACAAAGGCTACAGCTTTTGCTTCTGGAAATAATTTTATAACTTTAGATACCAATGGAGACATACAATTACAGCCAGTTGTAGACGTAGATAATGCTATAGATGCGGCAGCAGGTAGTGTCGCCGCTGATGTAGCGGCTACATATAAAACTAAAGCTTCGGCTTCTTCAGATGGACAATATTATGGCAGAACCTTTCAGACAAAAGCAGCGGCTTCGGCGGATAAGACAGCTGCGGCAGCCGCGTATCAACCAAAGGGCGATTATGTTAAAAGATCTACAAACTATTCTATTAAGATGGGCCCTGGAAATCGTGCAAATGGTGATCATTATATGGTAGGATCCAGTGATAACTGGCGCGTTGCATATAACGGCGGATCCGGATCTAAGTGGCAATTTGTATAAATTAATTTATCTCCGAAGAGATTTTTTACCTTTAAATTTATCAAGTGCGCGATCAAGTGCTTTACGTTCTTTCTTTTTAAATCCAGAATCTGGTACAATAAAATCTTCCAAAGAACCAGCTGAATCTTCATCATCTGATTCCTCGGAATCGTCTGTTGATACTTCTTCAACTTCGTGAATAAGGTCCCATTTTCTACAGATGTGACGAGCCATGTGTCTACACGGACATTTACATTTACATTTACAATCGCTCTTGGGGTAATTTGTTGTATATTCCTTAGATACAATTCTCTGACCAAGAATCGGAAAATTAATTTTATGTCTTTCGCAACAGGTGCAATTGTTTAACTCCCTAGGGAGTTCGTCGTAGTCTTTGCATTCTTTTAGTTTTTCATCAAAGTATGTCTCTACGTTTTTATCACCAAGAAATTCTTCCAGTTTCATATCTGTAATTATATATAAACTATGTCCTTAAATTTATTCTTCTGTCGTAATCGCAAGATCACGAAATATTTCTTCACTTTGTAGTTCCTCTTCTTCTGCCTCTAAGTCGGAATCCGAAGAAATCTCATACATCTTCCAATCCAATGCGTGTCTGAAACAAAAGCATTTGCTTGATCCATCTGGTTTTTCTGTTCCTGGGCGATTGCAAGGTTCGCCACTTTTTGTTATTCCACCGCACTTTACCTTAGACACTGGTTCTTTTGTTTCCTTAACAACCGGGGTTGTATCAAGTTTTGGAATAGTTTTAGTTGGTTTACTAGATTTGCTCGCCTTGATGTACTCATCGATATCTTTCTTAGTTATCTTTTCTTTGTCAAAATCATCAAGTGTAAGATCATTTTCTGTTGCATATTCGGCTGCTATCTTAGTAGCAAATTTCTTTTTATCTGGATCTGTTTTTGTGTTTGTATTTTTCGTGGTTGTTTTTGGAACCTGAGTGTCATTTGACTGCAATAGTTTATGAGCCAATTCAATAAAGGAATCGTTGAAAATACTTAACATTTCAGCCATTGCTTCATCGCCGAGACTGTATTTGACTTTAAAAGAGTTAAACTTTGTGTCAAGAGCCATCCTGATAATTAATTTATAAAATGTATCCCTAAATTAATTAAAAATTTGCAAGATTTATATTTAAAAAATTTGATTAGCACGAATATTACAAAATAATGATATACTTAAAATAATAAATGAATTAAATTTACATACCATTTTTAATAAATGTCAAAGGATGAAATTATTGATTGTCTTTTAAAATCGGAGCAGCTTAAAAGTAAATATGACGGAAGTGTATCAGGGCGTCTACTAAATGAAAAATATTTTATAGAAATAGTTCATGAAATGTGGGATGTATATATGAGACATGGTGCTCGTAGCTCAGAAAAAACTAAATATTTTCACGGGTTTCTGCAAAAATATCTAGAAGAAAATATTTTCAAAGAAGATGACGGTTACGAAGTTTTTATGGAAAGACCTGTTGAATCTTATAACTTAACAGGCAAAAAAAACAGTGATATTGTTGTTTATAAAGATGGTTCGGTATTTCTAGTAATACCGATTAAGATGATTATGAGTAATTATAAACAAAATAAGTCTAATTATTTCGAGAATCTAAGCGGTGAGTTAATGCACTTAGTTTTGAAAAATCCAGGTTTGAAAATAGTACCATTAAATATATATTTTACAGACACTCCTTACTTAACGAATTCTGATAAAAAAATTGCAAAGTTTGAAAAAATTACATATGAGAATGATCTTAAAAATTATGATATGATGAAAAAATGGAGGGTTAGTCTCGGAGAAGAATGTAGACCATTGGTATATGACGTTATTAATTATATATTTGACGTAGAACATGTATGTAAAAGAGGCGAAGTATTTGACAGAGTTCCAATTAATATTAGGTTTAATGCTGATACTCCTTTTAGATCATTTGAGAGTATTTTTAAAGACATTGTTTAATCAAGAGAAATAGAATTTAATACACTAGAACTTAAATTGATCCAACCACCTGATCTTTTTGAAGAATTTTGTTTTATATACAATTTATTTTTGATAATTACGTCTATTATAAGTTGAATATCGTCACAATTTATTGGTTCTATACATAGACAACTGTAATATAGTGTATCTTCTACTATTCGTATATAATTTTCTATATTTTCTGGGTCGCAAAAACATGGCATAATTATAGCTTTTTTGCATGGTTTAATAGACTGAGTTCTTCCGTAAGAATACCACATTGGATAAGTTTTATTACCGTTGTCTCTTTTTGCTAATTCTGTTTTATTTTCTTCTAAATATTTAAATGTTGAAGGATTATTATTTTTAAATGTATCTTCGGATACAACAATTTCATTTTCGTATGGATATATAATATATTGTATTTTCTTTCCAGAAGTTACAGGTTTCCAGCAAGGTTCGTCGAATAATTTTTCATCGTGTATATAGATATTATTTCTTAGTGTTGCTATTCCGTTTTTGATTTTACATACATCTTTCAATGTTTTTGTAGAGGCTGTTTTTTTTGCAAAAAAAGAATAATTATGTATATTGTTATATAACTTTTCTACGCCGTTATATATAAACGATTCTTTGTGTGATTTTGAAAAAATTGTTATACACGTGTATACAGATGCATTTTTAAAAACTTTTTCATGACCAAAATCTATTATTTCTTTTATGAACCTATTATCTATTAAATATTTTCGTATATCAAAAGAAGATTTATTGTACAAATAAGAATTTGGAGTAATACTAACCATTACTCCATCATCTGATAGTAAATCTAGACATTTCAATATAAAAGCATAATAGATATCCATGTTTCCTTTTAATTTAAACTTATCGCGTAAAAAATCCCTATAGTCAGCTTCGAGTTCTTGAATTTTAATATACGGCGGGTTTAGTATAATATTTGTATACTGGTAATTTATATTCATTTTTAAAAAATCCCCGATATTTTTCTTAATATTTTTCCTATCATTTATATGTTTAATGTATTCATCTTTTAGTTCATATAATTCTACTTGTGTATAATTATTCAAATTTAAAAATTTTAACAGGTTTCCCGTTCCAACACACGGATCCAAAAGAGTACCCGATTTTAAAAGTTTATCTGCCATTTTCGAACTAATAAAATCAGGTGTAAATATGTCGCACTTTAAATTTTCTTCTAAAGCAGACATTTCAGTATAATTATAAATACATTTTATTTTTAAGCAGTTTTCTTCTTACGAACTTTTCTCACTTTTTCCGGAATAAGATCTTTCCAAAGTTCGGAAACGTTTTCCATCATAGGCTCGAATATAGTTTGGATCGCAGATTTAAATTGGTGTTCGAAATAGTATACGTAATCGATTGGTATAGCATTTTTAATGACGTAAGCAGGGTCTTCTACTTTTTCAAACTGTCGCGAACCTTCATAAGTAACAAAAAGATACGATATGCGATCGCCTGAAGCTACTTTATCCATTTTATCACGTTCTTCGCGTTTTCTAGAAAGAGCAACATGTGGAATGTTAGCAGGGCACCTAGAGAATGACTGCAATGTCTTACAACTTGGACAATTGTGTTTAGTCTCCATAAATTCTTCGACATGACTCGATTTTTTATTAACGAGTTTGTGCAAAACAGTTATGTCCATTTCTTTCTTACCAATGACATTCAATTCATAGTAAGTCTTTCCACAGCCGTCACAAATTACCTTACGATCGAATGCATAACCAGAACGAAGACTCTTTGAAAGCATCAATTCTTTCATAGGAACTTCTGCTTGAACTAACTTACGAATTTTATTTCTAGCAAACTCTTTGCTTGTTTCGATAAGTTCGTCTACTGTTTCGAAATTATAATTAAGGACTTTGTCATTAAGAAAGATGTACTCGAAAATTTGTTTCGAGTTTTCTCTTACATATATACAGTTGTCCCGACGAACTACCTGAATACCTTTATAGTCGATGTAATCGTACTTATTTGGATTAGTCCAGAATAGACTTGCATATCTCTTTTTAGAGTAAAGTATAAACGGATACATAACTTTTTCAAACTCCAATTCGATTGGTTTTTTAAATGTAGCAGAAATACGGTCTGCGCATTCGGGCGCAACTTTGAAAACATAGTTCATATGGTCTTGTCCTTTGAGATCGCTTTTGAATTTTACATAAATAGAATCTGTATCGCCGTATACTACCTCACATTCGTACCACTCTTCTGCACATTTTTTAGAGTGAGCAATCATTCCGCGACCACATGCTGTAACCGCTGCTGCGATCTTTTTATTTGGAAGTCTCCCATATCTTGCTCCTGTAAATCCATAAATACTGTTCATTGAAACTTTAATAGCAAGTTGTACACCATTTAGTACAGCATATAAATGATCATCAGGTGAAAGAGTTTTCATTTGTTTACGAATAGCTTTACGTTCTTTCCAAAGGCGATCTAGAATCTTTGGCATAATTCCGGTTCTATTTTGTACAAACCTTACACTTACTGGGCGTTTAATTTCATTGCCATCGGAATCGATGTCGTCTTCTTCCCAGTCCATATCAAAGTATTCAATTCCTGGAAGATTATCAAACTCGGGATCTTCAACGATTGTTGCATAGTCATAATTATGAGCAATCATAATACTTGGGTATAGACTTGCAAAATCAAGACCCGCTATGGGTTCAAAGTGAGCACCCGGAGTCGCTTCTAAAACAGTTGCTCCTGTAAATTTTTCTTCCGTGTCGTCTGTATCCTTAGGTTTATAATCAACTGCCGGAATTAAATAGCCTTCTTTTTTGGTTTCATAAGCAATCTGTGTATGTACACGAATCTGCTGCCCGCGCAACTCAATATACTGCATCGGTACCATTGTAATATTAGACATACCAATCATATTAGTTACAATTCTAAGTTTAAGCATAAGATCTATAAGAAGCCATGTATCCTGAGCACAATACTTCACAACAAGTGCTAATTTGTCTTTTGTTGATGTATTATAATTAAAAAGATCTGCCGGACTAAGATCGTCTTTCTTGTCCCCTGTAAAGTGTTCGGCTACCGCATTAAGTTTATAAGACTCTAATTTGTGTTCTTTCTTAATTATAAACATAAGATCAAATTGAGTTACTCCATACATCTTGAGATACTTCATAGTGTTGTCTCCATACGCAGAAGTATTAAGTTGATCTTCGTGTAAATGTGCAGGCTTTGATTCTATTCTGCTAAGATTTTCAAGTACATACTCGATTCCTAAAACTTTCGCACGTGCACATACATATTTCCAATCGAAATCATAACCGTTATATTGAACTAGAATGTCTGGATCAGTGTTTGTGATAAATTTAACCCAACCAATTATTAACTCCTTTTCTGAATCGAATGTTTCTATGTGTATTCCTTCTACTGGGTCGCAATCATTGTCTATAGGGCTTTTAATAGTTACTACGTGTTTAAAAGATTCCTTTGTACTGAATTTATATAAACTTGTACCGATTTGCGTGATTATGTCCTTTTCATTAGTTGGATCTGGGAAATCATTTTTATTTTCGTATCTTGTTGAATGCGAAAAAGCCTCAATATCCCAAGAACCAAGAGTTAGATTACAAGTTTCTTGAATATCAAGCTTTTTAACAGATGCATAATTCGCGATGTAGCTATGTTGACATCTTGACATATCGTTGTCTTGTGTTATGTTTTTAATTGTAACCCAGTTTGCCATCTGGATTTCCATTTTGTGAGTGAATCTAAGATAAGGTTCTATATTAGACTCGTACAATTCAAACTTAATTGGTTCATTTTGAAGTACGCTTGATATCTTTGGTAATTTACTTTTATCCTTCGGATTTAGAATGTACTTAATACGATTAAAAGTGTTCAAGTTTTTGCATACAAATCTAAGAAATTTACACTGTGTTTCATTTGTAAAGCCTTTGTACTTAATTCTTGATACTACATTAACTGATTCGAGATCGTCGCGATTTCTAAAAAGTTTATTACGAATGAAACGCTCAACTTCGTTTTTCTTAAAATTATCGAATTTATCCTGAAGTTTATCTGGGATTAAAGCAAAAAAGTAAGGCTTGTATCCGTCAAATCTTACACAAACGGATTCTCCATTTTCATCTACTCCAAATGAATAGATGTGATATCTAATGTCTGGTGCACCCTCGTTTTCAGAATCAAAGTTTTCGATCTCTTCGTCGCATGCTTCCCAAGAAAGAATCTGGTAAGATAAGTTTTTCTTTTCGAATGTAGATTGTTTTCGATTAAACGTATCCATCTTATATATTAATTACAATTAAGTTTTAAATTAATTATTATTCTGCAAAAAACTAATAACGAATAGCAGCGTACCACCTATTGTTATGCTTTGTTTTATTAGCTTTCCATCAGAAGTGGATATTCCGAATACTGTGAAGTCTAACCATTTTTCAGATAGCATATTTCCTAAAATAAGCCAGTCTATTGTCGTAGCTGAATCTTCAAGTATATTTAACGTTACTAAGTTTAGATTACCATTTGATTTTTTAATAATTTTTTCAGTGGACAATCTTGTTAAGAATCTATTGATAAAATCTATTGATTTTATAAAGTGTAAAATGTCTCCTCTAGAGTAAGAATATCTTGACATATTAATTAAAAGAATAATTTGATTGCAGATGTATAATATAATTGGGTGCAATAGATATCTGTCGTGGTCTTCAAAGTTAAATTCTTTTGTAAACCCATGTGGAAATACATCTTTTATGAATACAGCAAGTGAAATACCACCGATAACGGTTGTGTATGATATAACCCCATTAAACAAATTTATTGTCTTTTCAATTTCATCTTTTGTTTTTGCTAGTTTTATAATTAAATTGCTTAAACAAACGTTTTCCTCAAAATCAAACTCGTTCTTTTCTATCTGAACTTTTATTTTTTTCAATTTATCTATATGCTGATTTATAACAAACATAAACGTGTAAACAAATAAAAATATAACAAGCCTGGAATAAATCCACTCTATTGATATTAAAATGAAAAATAAAATATTATTATTAAAAGTATTCAACCAATGATACTCGTTATAAAAAGACGTTATATCAACCAAATTTATAACAATCGATAATATACTCGACGTTATTATAAGAGTTCCTTTGAAAGTCTTGCACATATTGATACTTTCAAAGTGATTAGTTTTAAAATACATTTTGCACCAGAGATGAATTATAAATAAATTTATATGTAAGAAAAAAGATGTAAGATATTTTATCTTGTATGTATCTTGTGAAAACATAATCAATGTATAAATTGGTTGAATAAGAAGAATTAGGTTTATAATTATAAAATAAATCGTATAAACAACACAGAAAACATTCGTATTAAAGTCGGGCTTCTTACATTTATTAACTTTGTATAATGACAATTTAGGAGAAGGAGTTTCATCTTCGAGTAGTTTTAATAAATTTATTGACTTAATGTTTCTATTTGGCCTTAAGAATTTATTATTTATAATATTCTTCTTCACAAGAATGTTATCTATATTCCAAGATTTTATCCCTAAAAATAATAATATTTTTTCTAGCATTATTATTAAATGAGTATTGTAATTATAATTACATTGATATTTTTATTCTTTTTTCTATTTAGACCTTGTTCTGTTTCTTATAGAACTAAGTCTGGAAGAATGTATCGTGCTAGAGATTTAAAAACAGCAGAGATGATAGACACTCTAAGAGATATATCTATTCATTTAACCTATAAATTAAATGATCACGATGGAAACTTACTTAGAACAAGACTTCAAAATACATCATTCAAAGAATTAATCTATAATGACCCTGGTATTCTTGGATGGAATTTTGATAAAGGACGTGAAATAGGCCTTAAAATTTATGATTCAACTGGTAATATGTACCCAGAAACAGAGATAATATCTACTCTCTTTCATGAGCTCGCACATTCTCTCACAGAACGAAATGGTCATCATCATAACTGGGAAATGAAAGATGAATATTTACAATCTTTTGCCCCAGAGTACGTAAACATTTTGATATTAAAAACTTCTCATTTAAATAAATGAATGATTTATTTATAGGCGGAGGAGGGTACTCCGGTGTTGTTTTTATAGGTGCTCTTGAGTACATTCATGAAAATAAATTATTAGATCTTAAAAATTTCTATGGTTGTTCTATTGGATCACTTATAGGTTGTTTATATATATCTGGTTATAAACCTAAAGGCATTCTTTCTAAATTTTTAGAGTTAGATTTGTCTGATGTTGTAAAATATAACTTTGATAATCTTATGTCCGAATCTTACATTATAGATGATTCTTTTTTAGAAACCCTGATAGGATTTTTATGGACTAATGTAGATGAAGATATAACTGTAGAAGATTTTAGTAATAAATATGGTGTAAATATAAATGTATACGCAACTAATTTAACAAAGAATGAATATACAAATATAAATAATAAAACATACCCAAAAGTTAAATTAAAAGACGCCTTGAAGGCGTCTATGAGTATACCATTCATTTTTAAACAAGTAGAAATAAATGGAGACAAATTTGTCGACGGATGTTGTAAAAATTTATATGGATCTCCACCTGAAGATATTTATATATGTGGGTATAGTATAATTATAAACACCTTAAGTAATTCAGGTTCGTACTTTGGTAATTTAATGTTAAGTATGGTTAAAAAAACAAAACCAAGAAGTACTTTTACTGTTTTATGTGAAAATAAAGCTGATCCAAAGACTTATTTAAATCTAGACAAATTAGATAAAAAATTCATAATTGAAATGTATAAAAACGGAATCAATTTTGCCAAATCAACATTAAGAGATTAACATTTTGGTACAGTTTTTTTTAACCACTTTTTCTTGTTTTTCATATAATCTAGATAACTCATTTCTTTGCCTGACTTAATAAGTTTTTTACGTTCTTTTGCCAAATTTTCATCATAAATAATCTTCTTGGATTCTTTTTCATCTTTTATAACTTCATATCTTGATCTAAGATTATTTATTACCTCTTCTATATTTTTAGGACATGTAAGTTCTTGTGCAAACAATAGTGTTTGTGGAATATTAACTGTAATTTCTCTTTCTGTCATTTCTATTTCTCTTACGCATACTTTAAATTTTGTTTCTGGAATGTACTCTCCGTTCATGTAGAACTTTTCACAATGTTCTGAAAATATAAAGTAAGGAACTTTGTTTTCTTCACATAACTTAATATAAAAAGAACTTAATGTATTATACTCTGTAAAATTGTGAAATATAATACAAAATTTTACATGTTTCAAACTATTTTCTATACATTCTTTTACGTTATCTTTCATAAGAGTTAATCTTAAAAGATGTATCATATTTTGTCCACAGATATTAGACACATATTGCATATGTTTTCCATAAAAATAATTTATTCTGTGATTTGGATTTATACACTTTGGATTTACTCTTTTAGATACAAGAGCAAAATTGTCCCACGAAAGATCGTTAATAACTAAAACGTTCATGTTACTAATTTATTTTGCATTTTCTTTAATTTATGTAAAAATATGCAAAATTTAATGTACAATGTAATTTATACAATGGAATACATTATATGCACTCTCATGATTATAATTACTGTGGTAATTATTTATGTAATTAACGCGTCCTTTGAATATAATTTCAAACCAAAGACAAAAGAAGCATTAAAATTCAATATATTATCAGACTATGTAATAGTGCTTGTCAAAGAGAATTGTGCATATTGTGAAGAATTAGAAGAAATCATTGCTAAAAGTAATGTAAAGCATACTATAGTAAAATTAACAAATGAAAAGACATTTGAATTTGATAATACATTTACAAATTTAACACCGGAGGAAAGAAATAATATAATAAAAGAAACACAGAATATATTTATCCCAGGACAGACTATATTATTTCCAACTATAATAACAAATGACTATACACATAGTGGTTTACCAAAAAAAGATATTATATCTAAAATATTTAATATATAATATATAATGTATAATGTATACTATAAGACACTCATGAATAAAATAATAGCAATAGGAGATTTACATGGCGATTTTCAAATTTTTATAAGAATTCTTCAAATGTGTAATCTTGTTAATAAAAAATTAGAGTGGACTGGAGAAGATACGTACCTTGTGCAACTTGGGGATACGTTAGACGGTAAACGACCCGAAACAAAAATAGAGAAAAGTTTTCTAGAAGAAAGCGGCGAAGTAGAAATAATAAGATTAATACTGGATTTAGACGCTCAGGCTAAAAAATTTAATGGTAGAGTTATATCTTTGATAGGTAATCATGAATTATATCCTTATTATCTTAAAAATGATAAACAATTTATAAGAGATTATGTTAAAACTAAAGACATCGAACAGTTTAGAAAAGTATACAATGCTGATAGAATTAAGTTTTTAATGCCCGGGGGCATAGGTGGTTCATTGATCGGTAGAACAAGGCCTTTAATTTTACAACTTGGAGAATTTATATTTATACATGGTTCCATAACTGATAAATTAATTAGAAATGGGTTAAGTTCAAAAACGGGTAAGGTAGACATAGCTAAGATTAATATGGAAACCAGTTTATGGTTACAGGGAAAAGGTAAAATACCAAAATACTTAGAAGAGATGGACGAAGAAAATCCAGTTTTTTCTAGAGTATATTCTAAGTCAAAAACATTTGATGAAAAAGAATGTAGCAATTTTGATAAACAACTTAAGTTTTTTAATGGCGTTAATTATGTTGTTATGGGTCATTCTAGATTTAAAGAAATAAACTCAGTCTGTAACAATTCTCTAATTAGAACGGACATCTCTTTATCAAGAGCGTTTGGTGGTACTTTGTCTAGTAAAACATTACAAGCTCTTGAAATAATACAAACACAAGGGAAAAATCCTGAAATAAACATTATAAGTCAATCTGGAAAAGTAAAATTAAGTTAAAGCATTTACAATTTTTTCATATTTTGGGTTTATGTTATGAGGAATGCCATCAATATCAAATGATGCTATAGGGTTTTCTTTAGGATCTATAACATTATACGGATCAAAGATTTCCTCTGTGTAATTTCTTACTTCTTCAAAGAAATAATTTAGTTCAGATTTAAATTTCTCAAATCTTTGTTTCCAAATGCATATTGTGATGTCTATTATTCCATATTCATTTTCTGTTTCGATGTCAGAATCATATACACAATCTGCATATTTTTGCACAATTTTTCCAGTTGTTTTATTCATTGCTAAGAGATATCCAAACAATTGATAAAGATCGTATTCATTTTTCCTAACATTCTGAGGTTTCATTCTTGTTTTAATCTCTATTACAATGTCTCCACATGTTGCATCATGAAGACCTCTTATACTCCAATTATTTTCAGAATAATAATACATTCTATTATTGCCCTTTTTATAATTCATTTTGTTAATTACTCGTTTTTCATTATTTGTACCGCAGTCTTTTTTCATTGAATTTTCAAGAAAACTCGTTGCATGATTTAGATCTTCTTCTTTTATGTCTGCGTTTTCCTGTTTGAGTCTTTTTTTAATGTCTATTTGTAATTTTGCAAATTCTTCTGGACTAGACACATCTTTTTTATAATCTGAATAAATTCTTTTAAGTTGTTTATCATATGTTTTTTTAGATGGGTCTAGTAGTGTAAATATACCTTTATCAAAAAATAGTCTTTTATATATGTCTTTGTATTGTCTGCATAACAATAATAATATTATCTTATTTCTTGGTTCATACCTGTTCTTTCCGCACGCAGATCCAATAAAAGAAATTTCAAGTGAATTCATTTTATTATTAATTCAATTGAAATTTTTAATTTAATTTTTTTTCTGTAAAATTGGTACATTTACTTATTTGTCTGTTTTCTCTTTGGCTTTACACGATCAGGTTCTGGTACCTTTTCAGGTTCTGGTACCTTTTCAGGTTCTGGTACCTTTTCAGGTTCTGGTACCTTTTCAGGTTCTGGTACCTTTTCAGGTTCTGGTACCTTTTCAGGTTCTGGTACCTTTTCAGGTTCTGGTACCTTTTCAGGTT
>Ga0257114_1001909_pt1 | contig 14296 bp, 11 predicted proteins | sample SI112_10mmetaG_FD_190149 | JGI IMG/M metagenome (GOLD analysis project Ga0257114, IMG submission 190149) | Marine microbial communities from Saanich Inlet, British Columbia, Canada - SI112_10m | ecosystem: Environmental > Aquatic > Marine > Inlet | place: Canada: British Columbia | collected...
CTCTTCCGGTTCATCAGCTATTAATACATCTTTTTCGTGCACAAGTTTCATGCCTTCAGCAGCGATATTAGTCGCTACAACCGGTACGCCAAAAGACATACTGGAATTGATTTTTCCTTTCACACCTGCGCCGTATCTTAAGGGTGCAATCGATAGCCTTATTTTGTCAAAGAGAGGTTTTATATCTCCAACAAAACCAGTAATAATTATTGAGTCATTTGCCTTGTTCTTCAATTCTTCAGGAACATGACCGCCGATAATTATCAGTCGTATGTCTGGATTCTCTTTTTGCACAATTGGAAAGATTGCATCTAAAAACCAGAGCATGGCATCTGTATTGGGTGGATGCTCGAAACCTCCAATAAAAAGTATATCTTTGCGTTCCTTAAAACTATTACCAGTTTCATAAAGCTGATGAATATTCGAAAGTAAATTGACATTTACATCGGGGGCTTCTTCCTTAAACAAGTCTAATTCAACCGGGCTTACTACCAGAGTGGTATCTGCCTTGCGGGCCAGCGCAAGTTCCTGTGTTTTACGCATGGCTGCTGAATCAGCCAGAATTTTGTCCCTGGTCAGTTTCGCCTCTCGTTCTTCACGCAGGAAATGCAGATCAACGGTGTCAAAAATTATCTTCGCATTGGTACAGTACTGTTTTACGTCATCAATAAACATTTCGGCAGTATCGGCCCGACTTAAAATAACTGCATTAAAATACTGGCCATACTCTTCCAGGTAATTGCCAATACTCTTCACATAAGGGACGTAAAGGCATTCAATACCAATGGCCTGCATTTGTGGCGTGTATTTATTGTGGCAATGCAGATTAGCAGGAAAGAAAGTGACCTTATAACCGATGTTCTGCAATATCTTCAGAATATTAAACATACGCAATGAACCAGAATCACGGTCAGGCATGAGCACGCGTGCATCGATGATCAGGATGCGTTTTTGTACATGCCTTTCTTTTTCAAGGTAAGGAAGTCGTGCATTCGGGCGATGCTGTTTCAGTGTTTCTTCCCATCGTGAAAAAAACTTTTTATGATTAATCTGCTGATATTTCTTTATGCCGCTGCCGGTATCTGTGCCTGAAGTCACTCCTTCAAAATGAGTCAGTGTTGCATTGGGTTGGTAGTAAACTTTTTTGCCAGTTTCCCTTACCTTGAATGCCAGGTCGGTATCTTCGTAATAGGCTGGCACATAATGTGTGTCGAAGCCTCCTAATGCGCTGAAATCATTCAGGGGAATCATCAGGCAGGCCCCTGAACAGTAATCTACTTGTCTGCAGTAGTTATACATCGGGTTATTAGGATCATCACCGCGACCATAATTCCAGGCTGAGCCGTCTTGCCAGACAATGCCTCCGGCTTCCTGCAGAGTGCCATCAGCAAACTCCAGTCGGGCACCAACAAGTCCTGCATCAGGAAAGTCCTGAAATGTCTGGCGCATTGCCTTGAGCCAGCCGTCACGGACTTCAGTATCATTATTGAGCAGCAGCAGAAATTGACCCTTTGCGCTTTCTGCTCCTTTATTACAGGAATTGATAAAGCCCAGGTTTTCTTCGTTACTGATTACGGTGATACCTTTTATGCCGGCTAGCATGGTTTGGGTCTTGTCAGAAGAGAGGTCATCAACAACGATGACTTCGTAGGATTCTTCATCAGTATGATCGAGTATGCTTTTCAGGCAATGAAAAGTGTATTGGTATTTATTGAAAACCGGTATGACAATGCTGACACTTGGCTTTTCAAATACCGGAAAGGACAGCGTTGAAAATTTATCTGAAACGGGTGACTCGACTTTAATTTTCTGTATATGACTAAGGCGTGGCTCATGCTTTGTCCTCAACCTTGCGAATAGACCGAGAACTCCTTCCGTGCGTATAAAATATCGTGCTATTGTTAGTGCCCTTAGAGGACGTGTTAGTTTCCAGCTCCTGCTGTTATAGATAACTTGCAATTCATCACTGAGTGCCTGGTTGAGATTTTTTTGTGCTGTTGCTTCATTCTCAGATTCCTGTAACGCTTTTTCAGATTCCTGTAACGCTTTTCCAACTGCCTGTAATTTCTGTTCTTTTTTCCCAATCTGTTTTTGTTGAGACAGGATTTTTCTGTCTCTGTCATCAAGACGCGTACTTAACTCGGAAATAAATGTCAGCTTATTTGTAAGTTCAGTGCCTAGATTTTCCAGACTTTTTTCAAGCACGCTGATACGGGGGAATTCTCTACTGCGGTTCAACAGTGCAATTATTTTCTCATCAGACCATAGCGCCAACCATTTTTTATAGACTGCAAGGCGATAGGCATCCATATCGTTGTCAATGTTATCTTTTGCACCAAAGCCACTACTGTTATCGACACGATAGCTTGCGGTGCACTTGTTTATAAACTTAAAGGCATGTTGCTGGGCAAGTTGTAGCCAGAAGTCCCAGTCTTCAAAGCGATCGAAGGCAGGATCAAAACGAATACCATTGCTAAGCAGACTACGCTTGAATAGAACCGCATGAATAGGAATGTAATTTTCAATCATCAGACGGACAGGATCAAAGGGGTGTGCAAAAGAAGGGACTTCTTCTGCAATACCATCAGCGATAACTCTTACAGCACTGTAAGCCAATGAGTAAATGTCCTGGTTACTCAGAGTCTTGGTGAGATTGGCAATATGTTCAGGATCAATGGAATCATCATCATCAAGGAAAAGGCAGAATTCACCCTGCGCATCTTCCAATGCCAGATTGGCGGCATGAGATCTGCCGTGCTGTCCGGCATTGTTTAGCCAGCGTATATTCCTGGGCTGGTCAGCATAGTCTGCCAGTATCTCTGTAGAATAATCTGCGCCACCATCATTTATTATGATGATTTCAATGCTGCTGTAATTTTGTGCCAGGACAGAGTCTATCGCTTCGCATAACAGGGATTTCCTGTCTTTGGTGCGAATCAGGACAGAGACAAGGGCAAGAGAGTTCATGGCTGGAAGCTGGTGATGGGTTTAGCCCACCAGACGTGTGATTTTCGTGGCAAGTATTTCGCCAATGAAATCGAGGAACAAAGTGTCCAGGCTGGAATTGAAATGGTTATGCTTGTCGCTGCCAATAACCAGTAAAGGGGTACCGAAAGTAAGTTCATCACGTGATAAATCAGCAGGATGTACTGGAATAACAGCGGCAGAAAGTATTTCTTTTTTGGAGTCCGGGAACAGAAATTTTGCCTGTTCAGGTCTAAGCTCACAGCAAAAGGTACGTTTTTTATCAAACAGTTTGCCAAGAATGTTTTTTGTCGGTGCAACGGGCAGTAATTGAATTTCTTCATTATCGATGTTGCTGCCATCACTATCGCTTATGAATAACAGGCTGCTGGCATGAGCGGCGAATTCTGTTTTCAGCGTGTCTTCAATAACATTCGATAATTGGGTCAGGGTGTCACTTTTTAATAACTTCAAAATAACAATGCGGGTTTTCTCAAATAAGGCATCATTTTCTTCGGCATTGAAAATGAAGTCGTTGATATTATTTTGCAGTTCAAGATTGCGTTCCCGGAAAAGCTCTACCTGTCTTTCGAGCAGGGAAATGGCACCTCGGTTGCCATGGGGGATAGTCAGTTCCAGAAGTAATTCAGCCTTGCGCTCGAAAAAATCGGGATTCTCGCTCAGGTATTTAGCGACGGATTCTTCATCAAGGATTTCTACTGATTCCTTGGCATTGTTTGAATCTGTTGTCATATGTCTATCTTCCCTTCGAATACTGTCGCGGCTGGCCCTGTTTTCAGCACTGGAGAGTCTTCTCCCTGCCAGTTTATCTGCAAGGATCCACAGGGTAGCTGTACTTCTACATTGTTGTTCAACAGTCCCTGACGAATTCCGGCAACTACTGCTGCGCAGGCACCTGTCCCACAGGCGAGTGTTTCTCCCGCCCCTCGTTCAAATACTCTGAGCCTGATTGTACCCGCATTAAGCACCTGCATGAAGCCGGCATTCACGCGCCGGGGAAAAGCAGGATGGTTTTCAATCAAGGGGCCCCATTGCGCCACAGGTGCAAGCTCAATATCAGGCACAAGCAATACGGCATGGGGATTACCCATGGATAGAACAGACATGTCCAGTTTTTCACCATTGGCTAATTCAAGGGGATAAGTTACTGCCTGCAAGTCGGCAATGAACGGAATTTTCGCCGGTTCAAATACCGGCCGCCCCATATCTACAGTAACATTGCCATCTGCCTCAGCCCGACAGTGCAGGGTGCTGCCATTGCTCAGCTGAAGGGCAAATTCGTTGTTGTTGCTAAGACCTCTGGCCTGAATAAAAGACACCATGCAGCGGGAGCCATTCCCGCAGTTTTCTGCCTGGCTGCCATCGGGATTGTAGACCAGATAGGTAAAATCATGATCAGGCAAAGTAGCAGGGGCAATGATAAGCAGCTGATCGAATCCGATGCCAGTGTGTCGATTGCCCAGCATCTGAATTTGTTCCGAGCTCAGATCAATGGGCTGACTCACGCCATCAAGTACGACGAAATCGTTTCCCAGGCCATGCATTTTGGTGAACTTCAGGTTCATTGTTCAGCTCAGCCCAGTGGTGTTTCCAGGGCCAATTGGTCCTGATAGGTTTCACGCCGTCTGGCCAGATGGAGTTGACTGCCGTCCACCAGCACTTCGGCAGCGCGGTTGCGTGTATTGTAGTTGGAGCTCATGGCAAAACAGTAGGCGCCAGCAGATTTTACGGCAAGAAGATCGCCAGTGCTGATTGACAGTTCTCGCTGACGAGCAATGAAATCTCCTGATTCGCATATAGGACCCACAAGATCATAGGTCTGGGCAGGGATATTGTCATTGGGCAACACCGGCACTACATCCATCCATGCCTGGTACAGCGCCGGACGAATAATGTCATTCATGGCGGCATCGACAATGGCAAATCTGTGTTCACCATTGGTTTTAATATTATTCACGCGGGTCAGCAAGACACCGGCATTGGCACAAATAGACCTGCCCGGCTCAAGTACCAGGGTCAATGAACGCTCTGCCAGGACTTCCCGGACCGCGCCAATTAACTCTTGTGGTGACGGCGGAGTTTCGTCTTTGTATTGCACGCCAAGGCCGCCCCCGATATCCAGGTGGGTGATATGAATGCCTTCACAGGCGAGTTCATCCAGGAGTAACAGAGTCCTGTCCAGGGCCGCCAGAAATGGTGCGATGGTGGTCAATTGAGAACCAATGTGGCAATCCATACCAATTATTTCGATGCCTTCCAGTGTGTTTGCCTGACGATATAAAACGCGGGCATCTTCCATTGAAACGCCGAATTTATTTTCTTTCAGCCCGGTGGATATATAGGGATGAGTTCCTGCGTCTACGTCTGGATTCACGCGCAGGGAAACCGGTGCACGCAGGTTTTTCTCCAGAGCGATAGTGTTCAGTTGCTCAAGTTCCAGTGCCGATTCAACATTGAAGCACTGGATGCCAGCATCCAGGGCCGCCGCCATTTCTTCATGGCTTTTGCCAACACCGGAAAAAATCACCTTGGCAGGGTCGCCGCCAGCAGCAATAACGCGGGCCAGTTCGCCTCCGGACACAATATCAAAGCCGCTGCCCATTTTTGCCAGGACACTGAGCACTGCCAGATTGGAATTGGCTTTTACGGCATAACAGATAAGATGCTGACAGCCGGTAAGCGCCTCTTCATAATCCCGATAGTGCTGCTCCAGTGCAGCCCGGGAATAGACAAAGCAGGGCGTACCAAATTGCTCGGCAATTTGGCTCAGCGGCACGTCTTCAGCCATCAGCTGATTATTGTCAAAGTGAAAATTTTTCATAGCCGTTTGGGGAGCTATAGGCTGAATTGGGCAGAGGGGGGTGGGACCAGGGGTCCTTTTTGCCCACATCCTGACAGCATGCACAGACTGATTAACAGTAGTGGCAGCAGTTTTTTCATAGCCAGACAGGTCCCGTATTGTGAAATTAATAATATAAATGAAGCGGCGATTATACTGATTTATTCAGCTGGCAACCAATCTGATAATGCTAAATAGCCATTGTCTGCTGCGGAAAGGCCGATATACTAGTCAGCCACTAAAATGCTAAGGCCTGCCAGGTTGTATAAAAAATGAATGAACTTGATTTCAATACCCGTTATGAAGAGACTCTTCTGGCCATTGAAGATGCAATTGAGGAAAGCGGGGAAGACCTCGATTTTGAATCAGTTAACGATATTCTGACTCTCACCTGCAGTAATAATTCTTTAATCATCATCACCAAACAGTCTGCCACCAGCCAATTGTGGCTTGCGGCTAAATCCGGTGGTTTCCATTTTGATCAACACGAAGATGGCTGGGTATGTGATTCTGACGGACAAACCCTGTCAGACAAGCTCGCTCATATATGCCAGGAACAGGGTGGGGTAAGTATCCAATTCCCATGAACAACGTTCTCGTCCACGCGCATATTTTTAAAAATGCAGGCACAACTTTTGATTTCAGCCTCAGCAATCATTTTGGCGACAGCTTCGTGGATCATCGTAACGATGCGGCTTTTCTCCAGGGAAAAAATGAATTCCTGCTGAAATATCTGAGCGAAAATCCTGCTGTGCAGGCGCTATCTTCTCATTCGTTGCATTTTCGAATTACATCGGATGAAAATATCCGCACCTTCCCTGTGTATTTTTTGCGCCATCCCCTGGCAAGGGTATGGTCAGTGTATAACTTTGAAAGAAGGCAAACTGATGCTGATACTGAAGGGGCGCGCAGGGCAAAGGAGCTTGATCTGAATGCCTATGTTGACTGGTATATGGAAGAAAGCTCGCCAGCAACCATCAGAAATATTCATACCATTTTTCTTTCCGGAGACGGCCCTTCACCTCATGCCATGGAAGAAAAGTTTTCACTGGCCTGCAACACGCTGGAAAATTCTGAAACATCTATTGCTGTTGTTGAACGCTATGATGAATCCATGTTGATGCTGGAAAACTCCTTGAGTGAATTTTTCCCCGGTCTGGATTTATCCTACATGAAAAAAAATGTCAGCCCGGAAAGTCAGCCACTGGGACCTGAAGAATCGGCCAATGCATTATTGGATAAACTTGATAATGATGTTGCAAAAAAACTGCTGGAGTCCAATGCGTTTGATATTCAATTGTATGAAAGGGCTAACCGTAAACTGGATAGCTGTCTTGGAAATATTCCAGAGCTGGAACAAAGGAAGCGGGATTTAATGAATCGCTGCAGCCTGCTACAGGGTTAAGTTCAGGGTTAAACTTTATTTTCCTGTAGCGCCTGCTCCAAATTCAGATGCCTGCTTTAATTAACCAGCAGTGTGCATGTGAACATCTTGCTGAGGATAAGGAATACTGATTCCCGCTTCATCAAGGCTGTTTTTAATATTTTCAGTCAAGTCCCAGCGTGCTGCCCAGTAATCTGCAGAATTCACCCAGGGCCTAACGACCAGATTAACACTGCTGTCAGCCAGTTCGGCTACTGCTACTACAGGGGCCGGGTCAGTCAGAACGCGTGAGTCCTTGCCAATAACATCCAGAATAATTTCTTTGGCTTTGCCCATATTGTCGTCGTAACTGATGCCGATCATCAGATCTATTCGGCGTGTTGGTAATGCGCTGGCATTAACAATAGTGCTGCCAAAAACGCCGGAATTCGGCATAATGATGCGCTGGTTGTCACCGGTGTGTAACAGGGTGCAGAAAAGACCAATCTCATCTACAACACCACTGGTGCCATTGGCGGTAATAAAGTCGCCAATTTTAAATGGCTTGAACAGGATGATCATTACACCAGAGGCAAAATTTGACAAAGAATCTTTCAGTGCCAAACCAACGGCAAGGCCGGCAGCGCCAAGAACTGCAAGCAGGGAGGTGACATTCACGCCGAGTTGATCGACAGCTGCCAGAACCACGGCGACAAATAGGACGGCGTATAAAATGCCACCTATAAATTTAACCAGCATTTCGTCCAGGTTGGACTTGCGCATTAATTCTTTAACCATATTGGCAATAGCGCGTGCAATTTTTTTCCCGATCAGAAAAATTGCCAGGGCTATTATTATTTTTATCCCCCAGGGGATGATAAGGGCGAAGATCATTTCAGCATTAAATTCCATATAGAGTCCCTTAGTTTTGTTTGTTCAAAAAATTATTGCAGTAAATCTTTTGCATTTTTAATAGCGGCCCTGACCTGTTCAGGGGCAGTACCACCAACATGGTTTCGCGCATTCAGTGATCCTTCAAGACTCAACACGTCAAAAATATCTTCTTCAATATCCTTTGAAAAATCCTGTAATTCTGCCAGCGTCATTTCTGCCAGATCTTTACTCTCTTGCACACCAAATGCGACGGTTTTACCAACCACCTCATGGGCGTCCCTGAATGCCATGCCTTTTCTAACCAGGTAGTCTGCCAGATCAGTGGCAGTAGAAAATCCCTGCAGGGTGGCCTTGCGCATATTGTCTTTATTCGCCCTGATCGCAGGAATCATGTCGGCAAAGGCCTTGAGGCAGTCGCTGATGGTATCCAGCGTATCAAAAAGCGGTTCCTTGTCTTCCTGATTATCCTTGTTATAAGCAAGTGGCTGAGATTTCATTAGTGTCAACAGCGCGACCAGATGCCCATAAACGCGACCGGATTTACCACGTACCAGTTCAGGCACATCAGGATTTTTCTTTTGCGGCATTATCGATGAGCCAGTACAAAATCGGTCAGGAAGCTCGATAAAATTAAATTGTGCCGAAGTCCAGATCACCAATTCCTCGGACATCCTGGACATGTGGGTCATCAGCAAACTGGCCGCTGCACAAAATTCAATAGCGAAATCTCGATCGCTGACGGCGTCCAGAGAGTTTGCCGCTGGTCTGTCAAAACCCAACAGCTCAGCTGTCAGGTGCCTGTCTATAGGAAAAGAGGTACCAGCTAATGCTGCCGCACCCAGAGGAGAGACGTTTACTCTCTTTCTGCAATCCTGCATACGTTCAAAATCACGTTGCAGCATCTCGAACCAGGCCAGCAAATGATGAGCAAAACTCACCGGTTGCGCTGTTTGCAGGTGTGTAAAACCAGGCATAATTGTTTCCACTTCATTTTCTGCCAGGCTAACAATACCTTTTTGCACTTGTCTGATTGAAAGGCACACAGAATCTATTGCTTCACGCAGGTACAACCTTATATCAGTAGCTACCTGGTCATTTCTCGATCTGCCGGTATGCAGCTTTTTACCCACATCGCCTATCTTTCTGGTCAGCGCCGACTCAATATTCATGTGAACATCTTCCAGGCTCACCGACCATTCAAAGATGCCTGCTTCTATCTCGTCCCTGATATCTTCCAGGCCTTTGATAATTAACGCGCCTTCTTCCTGAGTCAGAATATCTTGTCTGGCAAGCATGGTGGCATGGGCAATAGAGCCCGCAATGTCGACCCGGTATAGGCGTTTGTCAAAATTCACAGACGCGGTGAACCTTTCCACAAATTCATCTGTGGGTTCAGAAAATCGTCCGCCCCAGGGCTTGTCTGTATTTTGATCCTGGCTCATGTGTCAGTTGTTTTCCGTTCTTGTAATATCGTGAGGGAGAGAATAAGCGCGTGATTATAGCAACCGCGGCCATGGTTGGGGTAGCTTCACCTTTGATTAAGCGTAAAATAGAAAATTCGACTCTTCAACGCAGTATAAGCGAAACAGTATGAGCAAAGACCTTATTCGAATAGCTACCCGTGAAAGCCCTTTGGCCATGTGGCAGGCTGAATATGTGAGCCAGGCATTGCAGGATTGCTATCCCGGGCTAAAAATTGAGTTATTACCGATGACCACCAGGGGAGACCAGATTCTGGATGCGCCACTGTCAAAAGTGGGCGGCAAGGGTCTGTTCATGAAAGAGCTGGAAGTCGCGATTCTGGAGGGCAGAGCAGATATTGCAGTGCATTCCATGAAAGACGTCCCCATGTTTTTTCCGGAAGGACTGGCCCTGGCCGTTATCTGTGAGCGTGAAGATTACCGGGATGCTTTTGTCTCCAATAATTATTCTGACTTTCTTGCCCTGCCCGAGGGTGCCGTTGTTGGCAGTTCCAGTTTGCGCAGGCAATGCCAGCTCAAGGCTTTACGCGCAGATATTCAAATCAAGGATTTACGTGGCAATGTAAATACACGCCTGCGCAAGCTGGATGACGGTGAATACGATGCCATCATTCTGGCGGCGGCAGGACTCAAGCGCCTGGGAATGTCTGAAAGAATTGCCGGCTATCTTGATACACAAACCTGTTTGCCTGCCGGTGGACAAGGCGCAGTAGGTATTGAGTGCAGGGATGATGATTATGAAACCATGCAATTACTAATGCCCCTGGGACATCGTGAAACGACCCTTTGTGTCAGTGCTGAAAGAGCCATGAACACCCGGCTCAATGGTGGCTGTCAGGTTCCCATCGCCTGTCTGGCTGAATTAAGCGGTGAGGGAGAAAATGAAACACTGCTGATAAAAGGCCTGGTTGGCGAAGTGGATGGATCGCGTTTATTACAAAGTGAAAGCACTGGTCCTTCATCAGAAGGTGATGAGCTGGGAGAAGCGGTTGCAGAAGATTTGCTTGCTCAGGGTGCCGCTGAAATTCTGGCCCAGCTTTAGGATTTCTGAATTTTAATTCAACAATTTATGCCTGCTCCATATCGTAAATTTCAGTTAACTATTTTTAAACAGGAAAAATAATTTCTCATGCTTGAAGGCAAATCCATCTGGATTACCAGGCCTGAAGGCCAGGCTGAAAAACTCAAGCTTGTCCTTGAAGAAAATGGCGCCCAGGCAAGATTGCTACCCATGCTTGCAATTGAGCCTGTTGCCAGTGACGCAAAGATTAAAGCCCTGGTGCTGAATCTTGATAAATATGACCTGTTGTTTTTTATCAGTACCAATGCCGCCACTCTGGGTATGGATCTGATTCATAACTACTGGCCGCAATTTCCAGATCAGCTGGAAATTTATGCGGTAGGACCAACGACAGCGCAAGTTATAGAAAGCTATGATTTAAAGGCAGAGTTTCCTGTAGAGCGCATGAGCAGTGAAGCGCTGTTGGCCCTTGATTCTCTATCTGATGTGGCTGGGAAAAAGGCGCTGATAGTAAGAGGTGTTGGTGGACGCGAATTGCTGGCAACAGCCTTAAAGGAAAAGGGTGTCGCTGTTGATTATCTGGAACTCTATCAACGTACCTGTCCTGTATTTACCCCTGGAGAGCTTGCGCAATTATATACTGATGACACTCCAGCAGGGGTGGTAGTAAGCAGTACTGAAGCCCTGGAGAATTTTTCAGCCTTGCTTGCCCGTGACAACATTGCCCTGGATTGTGTGCCATTGTTTGTTTCATCAGATCGAATTGCAGAAAATGCTGCCGCGGCTGGTTTTCAGCAAACTATTACCATGTCAGGAGCTGACGATAGGGCTATAATCGACAGTCTAAAAACGTTTTTTAATTCTGCCCCACATCGAGAAAATGATGTCTGAATCAAGTGACAAGCCTGGAATTGCAAATGAGAAGGTTGCTGATAAGGGCGCTATGAAAGACAAAAAAAATTCTTCCTCCTCAAGTGTACGTAGCACTGTCTCAGATATTTTCAAACTGTTGTTCTACTTCATCCTTCTTGCTGGTATTGCAGGGATGGGTTATCAGGTATACGAACAGGATAGGGCTGTGAGGGTACTGTTTGAACAGCAAAATAATTTCAACACACAGCGTAATGATGCCGGCGCAGAAATTACCCGGTTGCAATCAACTGTGCAGACACTGACAAATGCAATGGCTGATCTGGAAAACCGGATTGTTGTGGCAAGGCAGCAAACTTCTGCGCAGATTCAGACACAGGTTGAGGAATTGGCAGAACAGCAAAAAGCTGAAATTGATCGGCTGCAAAATGAGCTGGTCAGCACTCGCTTAAGAATCTCATCAAGCAATCCCGGCGCCAGCCAGCAATGGTTACTTGCAGAGGCCGTATCACTTCTCAGACTTGCCCAGCAACAATTAATTCTGGCGCGTAGCGTGAGAACGGCGCAGGCACTTTTCATAGCAGCCGATGATGTTCTCAAACAGATTGATGATCCCGCAATTTTTTCAGTCCGTGAAATTCTTGCTGGTGAGTTGGCGACGATACGTGCAGTTCCGGAAGTTGATAGTCAGGATATTTACCTGCAATTAGGCGCCCTATCCAATCAGCTTGCAGGTCTTCAAGTCAGCAATGACCTTGCAGCACAATTGAGTGATGGTGATCGTGTGGCGATTTTTAATGACACTGGAAGTGCAGAAACGGGTTTGCTGTCAGGGTTTTTCACCAGTATGAAAAACCTGCTCAACAGATTTCTGGTAGTGCGCAGACGAGACGAGCCGATTCAGGCACTGATGACTCCAGGTCAGGAAGCTGCCCTGTTACAAACTGTGTGCTTACAAATTGAGCAGGGTAGAACTGCCCTGTTAAAACAAGAGCAGGAAATATATTCAGGCAGTCTTGCCCAGGCCCGCAGTACCATTAATCAATATCTTGACGGTGAATCTGCACTAAAAGCCCGTATCCTGTCTACGCTTGATGAACTGGTTAGCAGACGTATTGTTACGGAGTCACCGTCTCTGGTACGCACCCGTCGGGCACTTGAACAGATTCTATTAAGCACTGAGCAACAAACATCAGAGGCAACGAGCCCACAATGATAAGAGGTTTTATTTATAGTCTTGTTGCGCTTGGACTTGGTGCCTGGCTTTTTACACTTGCAGGTGATGATCCGGGCTATGTGCTGATTTCTTTTGGTACCTGGTCAATAGAAAGTACTTTTGTTGCATTGATTCTGTTTCTCCTGGTATTACTTGTTCTTATTTATGGGGTGTACAAGCTTATTGGCCTTCTTAATCCTCTTGGTCTATTGCGCGGTAATTCCTGGTTAGGTGCATCAAGGCGGAAAAGCCAGGCCACAGCTGCCAGTGAAGAAGGCTTGCGCCTGTTGTTGCTTGGCCACTGGCAGGATGCCTATAAGTTGTTGGTGGAAAACGCCGGCAAGGTGGAAAACCCCGTGTTTAATTATCTGGCCGCCAGTCTGGCTGCCTGGCAGCGAGGAGATGATGCTTCATGGAATTATTGCCTGGAGCAGGCCAGCCGCAAAGCGCGTAAGCCAAATCCGGGGATAAAAACGCTGAAAGCCCTGCTTGAATATCGTTCCGGAAAAATTGAACAGAGTCTGGCGATATTGATTGCTCTGGATAAAGAGGCGCCCGGCAGTCCCTATGTCTTGAACCTGATAAAAAGCAGTTACCTGTCATTACAGGATTGGGAAAAACTTGGAGACTTACTACCGGTGCTGGAAAAGCACAAAGTGGTGAACCCCGATGAGCTTCTGCAGCTGTCTGCGAAAATTTCCGTACAAGGTCTTGCTCAGGTCTCGGCGCAAACTGGCGGTATCAGCGCACTAAACCGACTATGGGACGCCATTGATAAAAAAGTCAGGTGTACAGAAGAAATCACTCTGATTTATATGGCCAAGTTGATGGAGTTCTCACAGCATGAAGAAGCAGTATCTGTCGCCACAAGTTTTCTGAAGAAACAATGGAGTGACGAGGTGGTGCTCAAGTCAGGATTTATTGATACTCATGAACCTGGTCGCTTACTGGTACAACTGGAAAACATGTTGAAGGCAAGACCTAATAATTGCACCCTCATGCTGAGTCTGGGCCGGGTAAGCTTACGCAATAAATTATGGGGAAAAGCCCGTGAGTATTTTGAAAGCTGTCTCAAGTTTTCACAAAGCACATCACTTTCTGCTGAAGCCAATGCTGAACTGGCACGCTTACTCGATCATCTGGGAGAACACGCCCAGAGCGCATCACTATACGGAAAGGCTATGGCGCAACTGGATCATAAATTGCCAGATTTACCGATGCCTTGAAAAAAATAAAAGTGGAAAGTAAGTAGGAGCGGTTTCAAGCGCGAAGATGCGAGCCCTTTTCCTTCGGGACTGAAGTCCCTCCTACAAAGTTTGGCTGCCCTTTGCAGGAGGGGTTTAGGTAGGCCGAAAGAGGGAGTCGATGTCCGGCAGGAACGATAAAGGATGAAAGTAAGTAGGAGCGGTTTCAAGCGCGAAGATGCGAGCCCTTTTCCTTCGGGACTGAAGTCCCTCCTACAAAGTTTGGCTGCCCTTTGCAGGAGCGGTTTAGCTAGGCCGGAAGAGCGCAGCTATGTAAGGCTAAAGGCCAAAGGCTAAAAGAAAACTATAAGAAGAAGCTTGACCTTGAGTTCAGGAACAATACAATTTTTGTACCTTGTTAATCAAATATCCCCAACTCATCC
>Ga0257114_1001912_pt1 | contig 14288 bp, 16 predicted proteins | sample SI112_10mmetaG_FD_190149 | JGI IMG/M metagenome (GOLD analysis project Ga0257114, IMG submission 190149) | Marine microbial communities from Saanich Inlet, British Columbia, Canada - SI112_10m | ecosystem: Environmental > Aquatic > Marine > Inlet | place: Canada: British Columbia | collected...
CGGTCCGCACCCTGGACGCGACCACATCATCGACGAATTTCTCGCTCCGGTGAGAGGATTATTTGTAGAAGGCGATCCCAAAGTAAGCATTCATAAACTTACCGCCAAGGATAATGTGGTATATGCAGAAACCCGGGCGCTAGGAACATTTCAGACAGGCACTGTCTACGACAATCTATATTGCTGGGCCTTTGAAATTATCGACGGACAGGTTGACCAGGTTCGTGAATACATGGACAGTCATTACATTATGAATGTCGTGAGCTAATCATTTTCTTTCAGCTCATCACGCAAATTGATGAGCCGATCACGATAGTTTTCGCCATCGCCGTAATCCATAAACTTTTGATAACGGCGGTGACGCCCCACTACCTTTCGCGCATGTTTAATTGGGCACCAGTATTGCTCAGTTCGAGCAAGAACCTCCCGCGTATAAGCCACCACGCCATTACCATAGCTGCAATAAATACAATTTAATTTCTCGATGCCATTGAGATAGGCCAGCTGATGTCGGTCAAGCACAATGTAAGCCGCCCGTTTTACCCGTCTGATACCATAGAGACGAAAGCAGATGTGCTGGTAAACAGTAATAGTAAAATCAAAAAACGCGATCGGAATGATCATGGCATAGATAAACGATGAAGAAATTACATTGCGTACTCTTGAGGAAAATAACCAGGGTATTATCGCAACTCTGAGCTGTCTGTGCGCATCAAGAATATCCTGTTCGAATTTTACGCGCCTGCCTTCCAGTGAGTATTTAAATTTTTCCTGTTGGGTATCCAGCTGATCCATCAGTTGTTTTTCAAGTTTGGCAATCTTGTCGACTAGCTCATTGACTGTAGTGCTCATGAAAAACCCTCCGTTTAAAATAAAAAAGATGATGACTTGCTGGTGACCAGTATAGACCAATGCGCAGAATGAACCAGATATGCTATTTTGAAAGTTATGGGTGAGAACTGCTCTTGTATTACCATGGTATCTCAAGTTTTATCTGGCGCATGTCTGAAATAATGCCGGACAATTACTTTATCACCTACCCTGGCTTGATTAGAAACAAGTCTGAACTATTCTTGGATTGAATTATGCCGGGACTATTGCTATTTTCCCCGCACATTTTTTTGTCTTGCCAGATATTTACGGATAATCTCAATGCTCAGGTTTTTTAAGCCTCACCAGAGACTCTTTGGTCTTTTGCTTTTTAGTCTTTTGGGTCCAGGCATACTTGCTCCTTCAGCAGCAATGGCCCAGGTTGACGAAGAGCAGCTCGGCGGCTGGTATAGCTGGTTTTATAACCGCAATATTGAAGGCACCCCCTGGGCCACACAAATGATTCTACAAAGCCGCAACTGGGATCTGGGCGGTGATATGCAGCAAACTCTGGCACTTGGTTTAATCAGTTATAAACCTGAAAAACACCCGATTCGTTATGGTGTCGGTTTTTATCATCTGCGCCACGGCGAATTTGGCAGCGGTACTAATCTCTGGAAAGAGAATATCCTGTTTCAGCAAGGACTGTATTCCACCGTGTGGGGTGAGAAAAATTATCTGACAATGAGAGTGCGTCTGGAAGAGCATTTTCCCGAACAGCGCACCAGTCATCGCATATTGCGCAATTTTCTTAGCCTTAATCGTCCTCTTAACCAGTCTGGCCTGAGCGCAGGCGCCTGGTATTTATCACTTTATGATGAGTATTTTATCAACCTGAACCAGGTCGAATTTGCGGTTAACAGAATCTATGCAGGCATTGGCTATAAAGGAACGGACCATACCAGTTGGCAAATTGGCTTTATGCAGCAAAGTACACGCAGTGTGGATAAAGGCCAGTTAATGCTTAAGCTCTTTCATCACTACTAGGCAACACAATATTATTGAATTGTTCCAGTTGCCTTGCCTTGTGGATCAATACACAGAAAAGGCAGACCAAGCTCCCTGAGCCATTGCTCCCCGTTTTCACCCTTTAGTACTGCAAGAGAGGCTGCAGTGCCTGCAAGTACACACTGATCGGCTATCACACTGACAGAGGAGTAGCCTTCAACTGGCCATCCCGTAATGGGGTTCAGTATATGGCTGTATTTTTTTCCCCGGATTAATGTATAACGTTCATAATCACCACTTGTTGCAAGGGCACCATAATGTAAGTCGATAAGTGCATGGGGGTGACCAGTATTGAAAGGATCTCTTATGCCAATCTGCCAGGGTGGCATTTTTTCTGTTTCTATTCCAACACCAAAAATCCTGATGTCCCCGCCCAATTCGACCATACCTGAGACGCACCCTTCCCGTTCCGCTAAGGTCGCCACACAGTCAGCAGCATATTCTTTAACGATGCCGCCAAAATCAATTTCCATCCCGGCTACAGGCAAGCAGATGCTGCCATGGTGAAATTCAACTTTTCCCCAGCCAATTTTTTCCAGGGCAAGCTGAATGTCCGACTCATCTGGCAAGCTTTGTTTATCCGAAAGGTCCTGATAATTCCACAGCGTGCGTAATGAACCAGAGGTAATATCAAACAAACCTTCACTTTGTTTGTAGCAGGTTTGCGCATAGTCCAGCAGGCTGGCGGTTTCCTTATCCACTTTCATGACATTGCCTGTTCCAGCCAGGCGATTGATTTGTGTAGTTATGCTGTCGGGAAGAAAACGGGAATAACGATTTTCCAGGCGCTTGATTTCACTTTCAAGTTTTATGGCTAAAGCGGAATTGAACTTTTTGTTATTGCCACGAAAAAATAAGGCACAGGGACTCCCCATTGCCCTAAAGCGATATATGGAAGGCTCAGAAAGAATAGCCAAGTCCTAAAGAAACTCTGGTGAAGTCGACAATTGCAGGACTCTTGCCACCATCATAAAAAGAATATGAGTCATCACTTAGATAGCGCTCCAGCACAAAAGAAATTGTCATGTCATTGATACTCGCCTGTACCTGCAGAGCTCCACTAAGAGCACCATAGGCAGAAAGACGATAATCACTTGAATTAAACAGTGGTAGCCCTGAAAAATCATTTTCCGGAGTAAAAAAATCCGCCGCAGACTGGCTGTAGTAACGCAATCGGGGAATGACCTGAAAGGCATTGCCGACATTCTGGTACCAGGACAAATCAAAGGTCAGGGAATTAATACCAAAATCATCGTCATAAATTCGCAAATCAAGATGCAGCGCGCCATCAAGATCGCTAATAAAACGTCGGTAAGCGTTGGACCAGGCCACCTGGGTGCGAGACTCCGGACGCGAGTCACCAAGTTTGTAGGGATCAGTGAGAAAACCGTTATGGTGCGTAATATTCACAGACGACTGAAACAGGCTGTTCTGGTTTATCACCTGACTGACAGAGATAAAGGCAGAAGAAGTACGCTTACTCTGATCAGTAACGCGATTATATAAACTCGCATCAGTAGGATTAATATCATCTGAAGAAAAACTGACACCACCAGCCAATGTGGTCAGCTCATTATTAAAATCCCCTTGTATATCAAACCCGCCATTCCAGGATTCATAATCATTCTCTTTCGATGTGCCAACATTAAATCCAAGACTGCCATTATCAAGATAGCGCCTGAGCCCCACACTGTAGTCACGCCGTTTTTCATGAATTGTGGCTCCGCTCATCACGATGCCTTGTTCTCCATCAAAAGGAGTCACCGCATACCATGGGGATGCACCACTCATACTTTCAACGCTGGTACTTAGCGTGAGTCCATAGTTTTCTCCAACGGGCGTGACAAGCTGAAACTGGTGAATGGTAATATCATAGCGCTCGGCACTGCCGGCAAATAAAAACTCTTCCGGTAGCTTGTCTTCTTCATAACTGGAAACCCGATAAGCAATATTCGTATTTGTCGGTGGGGTGTCCGCACGCGCTATCGGGGCAATGCCGGGTAAAGCCAAAGCTGATGCTGTGAGTGCCAGAAGAGAACGGGATTTCATTTAAGTGTATTAATTCCTGAGTAGTGTCGGCCAGGTTTTAGTTTTATTTTAGCCATGCTTTGTTCAACAAGAGGGCTAATAAAAAGCTGTCTAGTTACAACCACAACCTCCACCAGTGGCACTATGACCACCGTTAGAAGCTTCCTTGCTAAAATAGATATGATCATTCAATGCCGCTTCGAGGGAATCAGACACAATAGCCATTTCAGGTTTGGCCAGGGTGCCACGCTCCCAGGCTTCTACCGACTCACAGCCGGCAAGAACGCCAGCAACAATGGCAATCAACGGAAACATCACTAATTTGAGTTTCAATATCATTGGCTCAACTCCGACAATCTCAAAATTTCTTTTTCTATCATAGCTGCGTCACTTTGTTTAAAACCCTCATGCTTCATCTCAATCACACCCGCTGCGCTGATCAGAAAAGAAGTTGGCATGCCCTTTATTTTATATCGCGCTGGCGTTTCACCTTGCGGATCGGTAAGGACAATGAAATCAACAGGTTTATCCAAAAGAAAATCCATACCATCTTCGACATCACTATCTACATTGACTGCTATGACCTCAAAAGGAAGGCCCTGGCTTTGCAAACGATTACGCATTTCATTCATGATGGGCATCGACACCAGACAGGGTGGACACCATGATGCCCAGAAATCCAGATAAATTATTTTCCCCTGATGATCACTCAAAGAAACTGTTTCAGCGTTTTGTGCTTGGTTGACGATCAAGGGGAGAGAGAGATCAAGGGCCGACTCACCCACTTCTGCGGCAAACAGGAGTGTACTGCAGGACATTGCCATTATTACTATTACTCTAGATAAGAGCTTCTGCGATAGAAATTGCATCAATCCTTCCCCACTTTCTGCTTTTCAGAGCTTTCTCAGGCTAACTTTATTACCATCGATACTTAAGAACCTATGATAAGACTGATTCTTGCATATTTTTTATACTCAAAAGTGAAATATATCGAAATTTATTAATGTTGCATGAATGATTGACAAATAATGGGAAAAATTGTGAAACAAGTATTACCAATGCTGGTCGTTGCCTGTAATAATCCTCTAAATCGTCATTACATCAGCCAGTATTTCCTTACAGGAAAAAGGGTTAAAGCATGAAATTAAACAAGGTCGCGCCCATTGTTGCATTCACATTTTTCCTGATGTCATCAGTTTCAGGTCTTGCCCAGATCAGTCCAAAAGACATCAATGGGGCAAGAAATTCAGCAGCTGAAGGCACTGATTTTGATACCAATGTCAGCTTTACCCTGCGCATGACATTGTCTGGTGAGGATATTCCCCTTACTTCTGCCAGCATTGGCCAGGACGTCAGTATTGTCACTACTATACGCCCGGAAACAGAAGATATTGGCAGCTTGGCCGATATTATTATTGTTGATTATTTACCCCCCAGCCTCTCCATACGAAATTCTGACGGTAATTTTGTCAGCTGGAATGGCAGCCTGAAAAATCTTACTGCCTACCTTGAAGATTTTACACTGGCCGCAGAACAGGACGTGGAAGTTTTCTCAGGTCAGCTAGGTAGCACCGGCAATCATCGAATTTTTGTCGGCTTTGTGGTGAATGAGTTTTTATATTTCACTCCTTCTGCCCTGCGCTTTGATATTGAAGAGGCACAGCAAAGTGCTCAGGAACTTGCTATCGATTTGTTTAACACCACCATATCGCCTGACATAGTGCAGGACCGCTGTTTCGTTTGTCATCGCAATGGCGGCGTAGCAGACGGGCAATCGCTTCAACTGTTTGTCGCTACTTCCGATAGCGATCATCTCAGCAAAAATTTTACTCAATTTGAAAACTTACATGGGGCCAAAGGCACACAATACATCCTTGATAAAGTGCGTAATCTTAATGCGCATGGCGGAGGAACAGTGTTACCTGATGGCAGTGCCGGATTTAATGACCTGAGTGAATTTCTGGATTTGCTGGATCAAGCCAGCGAATAGACCTGTAACCAGAGCAATAAAAGCCAATTAACCAAACAACGATCAAAATTTTCCAAACGGCGTTTAGAATTGCCAGCCTGATCAGCTGTGATCTTTTATATAGTTGCTCTCATAAACTGCCTGGGCGTGATCTTTTTCTTTTTTAATCTCCCCGGCTTTGCTGCGCGCCTTATTGAAGGAATTTTTGCGGGTCCTTGAAGTGCTGACTCCCGCCATGCTGAATTTTTTTTCCAGTTCAGCACTGTCGCAAGATGGACAATTTGGCGTCTCATTGAGTTTTACAATTTTCTCAAATTGATTATTACAGGCCAGACATTTGTATTCGTAAATAGGCATGGCTATAGAATACACCAGAGCAGGTGAATTTGAACAGCCTCTCTTTTATCAAGTGAATAGCAAGCGCTATGCTTCTCATCAAGCAAGCGCTTTGTCGGTATACTTGGCCAATGAGTGAAAGTCCACAGGCTGAGAACACACGCAAAATAATCCATTGTGATTGCGACTGCTTTTTCGCTGCCATTGAAATCAGGGACGATCCGGCCCTGGCCGGCTTGCCCGTGGCTGTTGGAGGCTCAGAAGAGCGTCGTGGTGTGATTGCTACCTGCAATTACGAAGCCCGGGAATACGGTGTGCATTCGGCTATGGCTTCAGCAACAGCAAAGCGCAAATGCCGCGATCTGATCATTATTCCCGGTAACATGGAGAAATATCGCCTTGCCTCACAGCAAATGCACAAGATTTTTCAGGAATACACAGACTTGATCGAACCCCTTTCCCTGGACGAAGCCTTTCTGGATGTCTCCGAAACTGAACACTGTCATGGCAGCGCTACGCTGATTGCCCGGGAAATTCGACAAAAGGTAAAAAAAGAAATCGGTATCACATTATCTGCCGGCATTGCTCCCAATAAATTTCTGGCCAAAATCGCCAGCGACTGGAACAAGCCAGACGGACAATTTGTCATCACACCCGAAAAAATTGAAGCCTTCGTGTCAAAACTTCCAGTCAGGAAACTTTATGGGGTAGGAAAAGTAACCGCACAAAAAATGGATTTACTGGGGATAGAAACCTGCGCTGATCTGCAAGCCTATGATAAATTCGAGTTGGCCGAGATGTTCGGCAGTTTTGGTGAAACCCTGTTCTCGCTCTGCCGTGGAATTGATGAGCGCAAGGTTCAAACTGAGGGGCGACGAAAATCCATTAGTGTGGAGCACACCTTTCCAGAAGACCTCCCCAGTCTGGAAACCTGTCTTTCTACCTTGCCTGAATTGATGGACCTGCTTGAGCAACGTATTCAGAAATCCAGAAAAAAAGTCACTATAGGAAAGCAGTTCGTTAAAATAAAGTTTAATGACTTTGTCTCAACCACTGTTGAACAAACCACCAACAGCCTGGATCTGGACACTTTTAAAGCCCTGTGTCAGACAGGCTTTGAACGCGGCAAAAAACCGGTACGCCTGCTTGGTCTCGGGGTAAGAATGAAAGAAGCACCATTGTATACCCAGCTTGAATTCAGGAACTTTTAATTTCATGTCACGTTATCGTCCTCCTGCCAAACCCATGTCGGCCTATATCACTCCCGAGGGGCAAAAGATGCTCAAGGAAGAATTGCATTTTCTCTGGAAAGTAGAGCGTCCTCAGGTCACTGCGCAAGTTTCCGCTGCCGCGGCACTTGGTGATCGCTCGGAAAATGCCGAATACATTTATGGTAAAAAACGCCTGCGGGAAATCGACAGCCGTGTACGTTTTCTGCGCAAGCGTCTGGAAAACCTGAAGGTTGTCGAACAGCCCCCGACAGACACCAACAAAGTCTATTTTGGCGCCTGGGTTGAACTCTATAAGGATGGTGGTGATACGGTAAAATATCGTCTGGTGGGCCCGGATGAACTGGATCCGGCAAAAAACTATATTAGTATGGATTCGGTGCTGGGGAAGGCCTTGATGGGTAAAAGTCTGGATGAAGAGGTGATTGTAGAAACGCCTTCTGGAGTTCATCAATATGAAATTATGGCGATTGCCTACAGCGGGCCAGATACTGGATCAAAGGTAAGCTGATGCTGAACGTCTCGGTTATTGGTTATCGCAAAGTGCTCGGCACCAGTATCACGATCCCTATCGAAATGTTGAATGCTGCTGACCTTATCAATCGAATCGATGGTAAGAGTAAAGACAGATTGTTCATGCAACTGGTAAGTATGGATGGCAGCAATATCAAACTCAATGCAGGACTGGAACTCGTTTGTAATAAATCTCTGGCAGATATTCAAAACACCGACATGATTATCCTGCCGGCCTTATGGGGAAATCCTCTTGGCGTAGTCAGACAATATCCGGAACTGATTCAATGGCTGAGGGAGCAGCAGAGTAAAGACACTATCATTTGCGCTGCAGGAACCGGCAGTTATTTTCTCGCAGAAGTTGGATTGCTCAATAACAAAGTAGCTACCACGCACTGGCATTATTTTGACCAATTCAGTCACACTTATCCCGAGGTACATTTGCAGCGCGATCGTTTCATAACCAAGGCCGGAAATATTTATTGTGCAGGCAGCGTTAATTCCATGCGTGATGTGATGTTGCATTTCATAGAAAACTATTTTTCCCAGCCTGTTGCCGATCAGGTATCACGTCACTTTACGCATGAAATAAAAAGGTCCTATACTTCCAGTTTTCTGAAAAATTCGCCACAAAATTATCATGATGACGAGAACATAATAGAAATTCAGGAATGGATGCACAGCTGTTACAACGATGAAATCACTCTTGAATCTATTTCAGAAAAATTCAGCATTAGTATCCGCTCTCTGAACAGGCGCTTCAAACAGGCAACAGAAAAGTCCCCGATGCAATACTTGCAACAGGTACGTATAGAAAATGCCCAGGAGCTACTTAAGACAAGCAATTTAAGTATTGCTGAGGTGGCCTACAGTGTGGGCTATCCGGATAACAGTTATTTTTCTGCCCTGTTTCGAAAATCCATCTCGGTTACACCAAAAGAATACCGCAACCTGGTGCGCAAAAAATTATTCAAAGTGAATACCTGATAAATATTTTTTACGCATAAAAAAACACGGGCTGATGGCCCATGTTTTTTCAAGTCACTTACTAATTTTATACTTTACTGATTGGCTGCTTCACTTTCCTGATACTCATCGACACTTACTATATCTGCTATATCATCGATGTCAGAGATGTCTTCCACCTCAGGAACTGCTGCAAGCTCACTTAGTTTATTACTGGTACGGGTCTGCCGTCTTTCCTTTGCGTTAATATCCTTGATTTGTCGTTCAACGGCATCAAAAGTATCTCGTATCGCCACGTAAATATCTTCATGGGCATGATTGTCGTGTTGATCGTGATTGACGACAATATCGTGGTTTGGAATAAAGGCTTCAACACCCACGTGATATACCTTTCCTTTGTGGTGGTTATTATGGGGAGATTCTACTGTTACTCTTAGACTCTGAATTTGATCGCTGAATCTTGCCAGCTTTTCTGCTCTTTTCTGAACCGCTTCTTCAACGGCTTGGGAGTGGTCAATACCTCTAAATACTACTTGTGTATCATTTATCATAAATGCGACTCCTTTTTACGCGACTAACGTTTAAACGCTATCTATAACGCAATGGTGCTCACTTCAGTATATTAAACTAATGCCTTATGCCTTGCCTTTCTTGCATTAAAGCCTGCATTCTTATCTATATCGAAGCGGCTACTATTGCGTATTTATTTGATCACAAGCTGAAAATTTAATTCATCAATTAATCAGCTCGCCCGATCCATACTACTCTGTATGAGGGTGCTGTCAACGAATTTCAAGGACAAGAAAACGACCTGATAAATAAATATATTATCCAGTGTTCCTGTGCCTTTTTTGCTTGTTTTTGACCGAAGGGCATGGTTGAATTGGTGAAGTTAAGTTACACACATTTCCTGTCCTGACTCGTTTTTTGACCTGTTTTCCTTCCCTTTTTTCTGCATTCATTTGCCAGATTATCTATGATTTATTCTCATATCATGATCATTGTGCAGTGTACTTCCAATGCCAGGGTTCATAGCAAACTCCTGACGAATTGTCCCTGGGGAAACTCAGAGTAAATCCAAATTCCTGTGCATGCTGACACAGCCAGGCATAGGCTGGACTGTTTTCAAATTCTTCTTCAAGCGGTTCAAAATCCGGGCTTGTTATATCCACTGCACAGCCACTGTGATGTTCGCTGTATCCAGGTGCCGCATTTACTTTTAAAATTTCTTCAAGAGGCTGGCCGGCATCCAGTTTCTTTTGCAACAAATCCTTCTGGTATTGCGCACTGCGATAAGCTGACACTATCTGCAGTATCACCCCCTCTTTCAACGCACTTGCCTGCATCTGCTGCCAACAGGAATATGCCGCTTTCTCCAGGTATGGCTGTCGTCCAAATACATCTATTTCTGTTGCTACCAGTAACTGGCAGTCCGGCTGGTACTCCAGACCACATGAGACCGCATAGGATTCCGGTATGCCCAGTTCCTGATGCATGGCTTGTATATCGGCACTTGTTAAGGACTGCTTGGTCATTGCTCGCTGCTGCTTGTAATTAAATTCTGGTAATAATTATCTGAGTGAGAGTGTATTGAAGTAAGTACCTGGCGTCACATATTTTGCTAAAAATCCCTGTTTGGCCAAAATAATATATTTTATGTCCTAAATGCCACATATTATTTTTGAATTGGCTATTATGATGTCTTAATGTTTATCCAACATATTGATTTCAAGGAAAAAGTCTGAAAATGACGCATTTACCCGTAATTACCGCTATGGGCGGCGTAAGCCCTGCAGGCAGGAGCGCATTTCACTATGGTTACAGACGGCTGGTATTTGACAAATTACCTGCAGACAAAGCCAATCAGACACTATTGAATATCGCCGTTCTCACCGGACAAATTCGCTATAACGGTAATCATTGGGAAGATCAGGCTGAGCAAGCCCTTGAACTGGACAGTTGGCTCATACAAAACAAACAGGCTCTGCTGGATGCCACCTTGATTCGCAAGCTTGAATCCAGGCTCTACGACCCTGCAAGTCAGCGCCACCATAACCGCACCAGGCTGGCACCAGAAGATGGACAGGAAACCATGTCCTTTACTCTGAAGAAGCGACACTTACCCATGCATATCCCCGAAAACTGGCAGGTCACTGAAGGTGACGGCAATACCCTGCATGTGACTGTTGATGGCCCCGTTGACGTCATGCTGGAGGATTTTCACAGTAGCCCGGTAAATTATGCCGGACAGCTACCCAGTGGTTTCGACCCCGCTGAGCTATATCCCTCGCGCAACCATCCGCGCGGTTTGCAGATGACTATTTATGGCATTTCCGATGCACTGTATGCCATGGGCATAGACTGGGAGGTGATTCGCCAGAAGGTTTCTCCAGAACAAATTGGTATCTATGCCTGCAGCAGCATGAGCCAGCTGGATTACAACGGCAATGGCGGCATGCTCCAGGCGCGCTTGCTTGGTAAAAAAGTGACCTCTAAACAACTGCCGCTGGGCTTTGCAGATATGCCGGCTGATTTTATTAATGCCTATGTACTGGGCAATGTTGGCAATACTGGCACCAGCCTGGGTGCCTGTGCAACTTTCCATTACAACCTGTCCCAGGCAGTACGCGATATTCAAAATGGTACCCACCGCGTCGTTATTGTTGGCGGCAGTGAGGCCCCTATTTTGCCGGAAATCATCGAAGCCTTTTCAACCATGGGCGCCATTGCCAATGATGATGTTTTGCAAGCTCTGGATGGCGGTTCATCTCCTGACTACCGCAGAGCCTGCCGTCCCTTTGGTGACAACATAGGCTTTACTTTAGGTGAGTCCTGTCAGTTTTTTGTACTGATGGATGATGCCCTGGCCGTGGAACTGGGAGCATCAATCTACGGCTCGGTGAATGATGTGTTTGTAAATGCCGATGGCTTCAAGAAATCTATTGCCAGTCCTGGCGTAGGCAATTACCTGACTGTTGCACGGGCGGCCGCTGCAACTCGTGCGGTGCTTGGCGAAGAAAGCCTGCGCTCACGGACTTTTATCCAGGCACATGGCACCGGCACTCCGCAGAATCGGGTGACCGAGTCTGCCATTCTGTCTGAGATGGCGAAACATTTTGGCGCCAGTAACTGGAAGATCTCGGCAATAAAATCCTACCTTGGCCACTCACTGGGGGTTGCTGGTGCGGATCAGTTAGCCTGCAGTCTTGGCATCTGGCAATACGGCATTCTGCCCGGCATTATGTCAACAGAAAGCATTGCCGATGATGTTAATCAGGAGAGTCTGGAGTTCCTGCTTGACCATCAGGAGGTTGGTACAGATGCAATGGATTCAATCTTGCTGAATGCCAAAGGCTTTGGTGGCAACAACGCCACTGCCGCCATTTTCTCGCCCACTGTTACCCATAAAATGCTGGAAAAACGTCATGGCAAAAAAGCCATGGGCGCCTGGCAGAGCACCAATCAGGCTACTGAAGAGAACGCTCAACAATACGAAGATCAAACCAACCTGCAGCCAATCCAGCCGGTCTATCATTTTGATAATGATGTACGTGGTGGTAGTGATCTATCCTTTGACAAGGATGGACTGACGCTGCGCGGCTATGGGCAGAAAGTGTCTCTGGATCTGCCGAATAAATATTCCGACATGTGTGAGTAAGTCTCGCCTTCGTTAGCCAGGCTGACTAATTGATTGGACCACTGACTACTATACTCTGTGCTTTTTCTATGTTGTGAAAAGTAACATGTGATTCTCAAGGAATTGTTACAGAATTAAATAATTTCAGCCCCCTCCAAACATCCCTTATCTTCGGGCATCAGCCCCGGGTTTATCGGCACTACAATAGGGATAAAATGTGAAATCAGGGAGTTTGTATAGACATGATTTATGTTTGTGATAATCTGTTCAACGACTATTCACCCGTATTGATATTTTTGATTAATAATCAGTACCTTAGGGGATAAGGTGATAATTACATCAGCAAGATATTTTGGGGAAACCATGTCATGACTTTCAGAAAAACTGTTTCGTTTTTAGTACTGGCAATAGCACTGCTGGGCAGCCAGGTGACTCTGGCACATCATGCTTTTACAGCGCAATATGACGCCGATGCCCGTAAAGAAATCACCGGTGTGGTAGTCAAAGTTGAATGGCTCAATCCGCATGCCTATTTTTATATTGATGTTGAGGATCCTGATACTGGTGAGGTCGCCACCTGGGCTTGTGAACTTGGTTCACCGGTTTCCATGCAGCGCCAGGGCTGGACACGGGAATCTCTGGTTCTTGGCGATTACCTGATTGTGGAAGGTGCACTGGCAAGAGATGGGAGTTCGTCAATTAGCGCCAGTTCGGTAGTCATTGAGGAAACCGGTAAACGTCTGTTTTCAAGACAGCAAAATTAAATTAATGACTTTTATTAACACTGAACGCTATAAGAAAATACCCATGAGAAAACTGATTTCCTGTTCACTGCTTTTAAGCAGCATGCTCGTCGGCTCTCTTTTTGCCGCCGAATACAATCCCCAAGCCCCTACTCCCCGTCTTGCCGATGGCACCCCGAACCTTGGTCCACAGGAAGATGGCCTCGGACTTTGGGGGCGTGGTCCTGGCCCTATGGTTGCCGGTGCTGACTATCCGCCACCAGAGGAAGTTCCTTTTAAACCATGGTCACGGGCACTTTATGATTATCGTCAGGCTACCCTGGCGAAAGATGACCCACATGTGCGCTGTGCACCTCCCGGTGGTCCGCGTCAGTTTGCTGTGCCTTTCGGCGTGCAGGTTGTCCAGGTCCCTCATATGAGCAAGATATTTGTTCATTCTGGCGGCTCAACAAGACCCTGGCGCGAAATTCATATGGATGGCCGCGGGCATCCTGAATATATCACTCCCTCTTATTTCGGACATTCCATAGGCCGTTGGGAAGGCGACACCCTGATAGTGGATACCATTGGTTTCAATGAACGTTTCTGGATTCATCGTGAAGGCTATCCACACACTGAAAGCCTGCATTTAATTGAACGCTTTTCAAGACCGCAGATGGATACCCTGCGCTACGAAATCACTATTGATGACCCTGTAGCCTATACCCGGCCCTGGTCTACCGTATGGACCAAGACCTGGGAACCGGATCAGGAATTTATCGAGTACTTCTGCCAGGATAACAATATTGACCAGTTCCATATGATGGGTAGTGAATCACTGGTGCAATAGCTTTTGTTGAATAGCTCTTGATAAATAGTTAAGTAAAAAAAAGAGGCCTGAAGGCCTCTTTTTTTTTACTATTTAATTAGCAGTTTTCCCTGCAGGCTGAACCCCGGAAAAGTCTTCATGCCGCTGCTTACCTCGCCTTAGCCTGAAAACATTTTTATCA
>Ga0257114_1001920_pt1 | contig 14269 bp, 3 predicted proteins | sample SI112_10mmetaG_FD_190149 | JGI IMG/M metagenome (GOLD analysis project Ga0257114, IMG submission 190149) | Marine microbial communities from Saanich Inlet, British Columbia, Canada - SI112_10m | ecosystem: Environmental > Aquatic > Marine > Inlet | place: Canada: British Columbia | collected...
ACGTATCCGCCGCCACCGCCTTCACCACCTCCCTGTGGTGGAATGTTCGCGATGGTTGGAATACCTCCCGCACCTTCCGTGCCCGATGTCGCGCCTCCTTGTGCGTTTCCGAACTGTGCTGAATTCCCATTGAACAGGATGTCACTGGAGAATATTGATTTCCATACTCCTCCTACCTTCACGAAACCTGAGTTTATGTGTTTCCATGTGTCTGACACTTTGACAAAAATGGAATCAAAAGATTTCCATTCCCCGCCTACCTTGTACTTGCTATCCGATGGTACGTTGAATATTAAAACGGCCTTTCCGGCACCGCCGGCACTACTGCCTGTGCCACCTCTGGCTGTACCTGCTGTGTAGTAAGCACTGCCTGTGCCTCCCGGCTCTAGTCCCGAACCGTTGTCCTCTGATCCTCCTGAGGGTACCAAATTGGATCCAGATTTTCCACCGAATCCTCCTGCGTCACCTGTGGCACCTGAACCACCTGTTCCCCCATCGGCTCCGCCACCTCCGGCACCTCCACCACCACCGTCTCCGGAGTGGCCTGCACCGTTCTCTCCCAGTGTGCCTGGTGTGTTGCTTGTTGCTGAATTTGTGTTGATTCCTATTCCACCACGTGATGAGAATCCTGTTCCACCGCCGCCGCCACCGCCGCCTGCAATGGCTAATTTAATTGTGTCCGCGGCCTCGCCATTTTCGAATAACGTTACAGTGGTCGCTCCACCACCTCCGCCACCGGAACCTGACGATCCAACAGGTCCTGAACTTCCGCCCTGGCCTCCTGAATAACCTGTCAAACTTTTTCCGTTTCTACCGCCGTCGGTCTCTCCACCTGATCCTCCTGCTTCTGCACCACCACCAACCGCAACACCAATTAACTTGGCTCCTGCGTATGCTGATACATCTAAATCTGTTACAGTGACATAGTGTCCAGCGGCGCCGTCTGCGATACTACCTTGAGTATCCATTCCTCCAGGTCCACCTGCTCCGCCCCATAAGTGCATGGTTAGGGTAGTAGTACCCGTTGGTAACTCTGCTATTTGAAATTGACCCGTGTAATCGAAAGTCTTTGTGATTAATGGCATGGGATTAAGCCTCCCTTACAAACCAAAAGTCTCCGTCGGCACCATCACTGCCTGTTGGATTGGCTGTCGAAACTGTTTTCGCAGATCCACCCCACTCATTGCTCAAGGTAGCAACTGCACCTATCGTTGGTACACCAGTGTTTGCTGTGTCGGTGTATGTGATGGCTGTCACCGCACCTAGTGTCATTGACGTTGCTTTGACGTTTCCGCCCGCTGTTGTTTTTAAAACTTTTCCCTTGTTGGCATCGCCATCCTCTGTCGCATCTGCCAATGTTATCACTTGTGAGTAACTCTGGTTTTCCCCCGCTGACCAGTGGTTCTCTGATACATCATAGAACATCCTAGCGTCGTCTGTGTCACCTGTCTCTACTATTAGGCCTGCATCTACTTCTGAGTTGCCTGTGTTTACTTTTATGAAAGCGTCATCGTATGTTGATACATTCGAAACTGAGCTGTTGTATTCGCCTGTGATGTTCAAATTACCGTCTATTGTTATGTTTCCTGTTGAACCATCCATGGTCATTATGGTCTTCGTAGTACCGCCATTGTTGACAGTAAATTTTAAATCTTTGTCTTCTGATGTCTGTGCAACTGTCACATCGTTGCTGGAAACTGTTATTGATAGTTCTTGTGCATCACCAATTATCACACCTGAATCTGTGTCTACTGTAAGTGCACCTGTTGTGGTATCCGCCGCATCTGATCTTAGGAAGTTACCGCCTGCGATCACTGTTGCTGATGTGTTTGTCGTCGATGACACATCCATCGCACTCGCTTGTGAACTTGATCCTTCGAATACTGATCCTAGTGTAGAGTTAAGTGTTATACCTGCTTTGATTGATGCGAACCCTGTCTGAGTGTCAGTCGGTGTGAATGTTTCTTTTGAAAGTATTGCTACTCTTGTTGCTCCTGCGTACATTGATGAAACTACCTTGTTACCACCTGAACTTGCTAGTGTCTCTATCTTCCAACCTGATTCTGTCTGTCCAGCAGTGAATGCCGGTCCAACCAGTTCCCATTTGTCATTGACTTGATGTGATCTAGAATCTCCTGTGTACACAAACACCTGATCGTTTGTTGCGTCCAACCAGAGATCACCCGCTGATGGTGACGTTGGCAGTGAAGTGCTTGATTTTGCCCCACCCGTGGGCTTGAAGCTCGTGCCGTCGTAAACTTTGATCTGGTTTGATGTTGTGTCGAACCACAGTTCACCTTTTAATGGTGCTGTGGGTGCCGCGGTCGAAGCCGCGTTCTCTAATAATTTTACTAGGTTCTCGTTAAGGCCTTCACCAAACCCTGAATATGATTTTCCAAACAACTGCAACGAAGTGGTGTTGTCCACCGTTCCGTCCGTGATTGTTGTTAATATTGTTCCGTCTGTTTTGTTAATTGTGTACGCCATTTGTAACTATTTAGCACCTTCCTACTACTATATCGATTACGCCTGTTTCATCAGAATTGTATGATTCTAATGCTTTTCCTATTACACTTCCCACTGGTGGGTGTTCTGATTGTGTTGCACATCCTGTTTTTTCTGATGCCACTAGCATTGTGCCTTTTGAAATAGTGCCATGCACTTTGCATTTTACTTTTCCAGCCAATGCAACAGGTTGTCCATCTGATTTTGAATTCATTATGTATGCAGGGTTTTCACTGATCACACCTGCTACCCTGGTGTCGTATTTTTGATCTGTTGTAGTAATTTCTTTAGTACCGCCAAACACAACCACCGTCCCCACTTCATAATTGTTGTCGGTTTCGTAGATCTCAGCCAAGTCAGCGTACTGCGCCGATGTTGCTTTGGCATGCACTGTGCTGTATCCTACGCTTGATGTTCCGATATCGTACGTGTCGTCCGTATCTGGTACTATGGCTTTACTGGTCAGCGTTCCGGCCATTGCAAGTGTGCCCATAGTGTTTGCACCTGAGCTTGTTAAATTTCCTGTTACATTTCCTGTAACGTTTCCTGCTACTGCTGTTTGAATTGACGTTGCTTTGATTATGCCATTTACATCAAGTGTTGTTGTTGGTGTTGTTGTTCCAATACCTATCCTGGATTCCGAACCGTCTATGGTCATCACCGTGGTCGTCACACCACCATCGTTTACTTTGAAAGTTATGTCTGTGTCCTGCACGGTGTTGGCAATGATTCCCCCTGTGCCATCCACGGTCAATGATAAGTCACTGTCTGCACCAACTGTGAACCCTGAGTCATTCACTACACCTAGCGTGCCTGCCGTGGTGTCGTTGGCGTTTGATCTTAGATAGTTGGCCGCGGCCACGCCGCCCAGTGCATCCGCATCTGTGGCTGTGCCTTGAAATTTTGTGTCTGCTATTGCAGTGGTAAGTGTAATACCTTTTTTGATTGAGGCAAATCCTGATATAGAAACTTTTGGGGTGAACTCGTCTTCTGAGATTACTGCGATGAGATTACCGTCATTGAACAATTTCGTAATGTTCTGGCTGGTGTCTCCAGAATCTAATATTGTGTCGAAAGTGAATCCACTAGTGGTACCTGTGGAACTAGGTGGACCTACCAACACAGATGACGTTCCGTTGTAGAAATACATCTGTCCTGTGTCTGAGTCTATCCATATGTCACCCTGTGACAGTCCTGATGGTGCGTCCGATTGGTATGGTGCACTTCCGCCTGCGGTCTGCCAGGCAGTTCCGTTGTACACTTGTAATTTTGAATTTGTCGAATCCCACCATAGTTGACCTTGTATTGGCTTTGTCGGTGCCGATGTGTTTGAGAAATTTTCTAGCAGTTGTAGGAAGTTCTCAGCGATCGATTCACCGTACCCTGCGTATCCCTTTCCTATAAAACTGAGGTCAGTCTGTGTGTTCACCACACCGTCCTGTACCGTGTAGGAGTTGGGTGATGCGGAACTATTAGATTTGTTAACAGTGTATGGCATTAGTATCCTGTGTTACCACCCGAAGTCGTTCCGCTCACTGTGTTTGATGTTGACAGTGCAGTTGAACTGGTCTCCGTGAAAGTTGTTAAACTCTGTATCCTTAGTGTGTAATCTATCTGTATAAGTCTATTCAATGATTTCTGTACCGGGTGGAATATAACGTGAGTCAATAATTTGTTAGTTGCTCCGTTCTCTGTTCCTTCCCATGATTTTAATCCTAATTCGTCGAACACATAATCACCGTTGAAATCTGTTGTGTTGTCAAACGCCGCCTGTCCTGTTGGCTCACCGTAGTCCAGTGTGCAAGTCACAACGATATCAGTGTACTTGTTACCTGCTGTGTGTCTCACTTCCATCTTGTTTCTTGTGGTGTCCTTGTTGGTTGCGGAGTTGTCATCTATCACTTTGTAATATGTTTGATTGTATAATGATGCATTCGTACCTGTAGAGTTTGGAGTTAGATAAGTGATTATACCTGTTGGGTCAACACTTGTACCACCATTTCCCAGTGCTATCTCGTGTACGAACCCTGTGCTCTTGTTTGCCAGTGAATTGGCCAATGCCTGAGACATGTTCTCGTAGTGTATGGCATTTCTCTTGTCTACGATCACTTCGCCAGTCTCTGGGTCTGAAATCTTGATATGCCCCGTCATCATAACACCAGTGTTATCCTGCGGTTTCTTATTTTCTTCTTTTGATTCTGTTGGTTTATCGTTCTGTGTCATCTAGTGTATTTATTCAGGTGCGTTTGTAGGTTCGTTAGCAATGAATTTAGCCTGTTGGCTTGTAGAAGCCTGTAATCCGTTACCATCTGCTGGGTTTCCGTCCTTAGCAGTGTACCATACCTGTCCTTTCTTGTGTAATATTTTAACCTGTGTTCCTGAAGCGGGTGCTGTTGTGTGTAAAGTCACTGCTGTCGTGCTTCCGTCCACAGAATAGTTAATAGTTGATCCGTCCTCGCTAGTGAGTAACAATCGTTGGCCACCAATGAATATGTCTAGCTCACCCGCTGAGGACGGTGTTTGTGATAGTGCGAACGTCAGTGTACTGCCATCACCTGTGAAAGTGTTGGTGTGTACTGTGTCCGCGTAAGGGATGGTTTGAGTACCAGACGCATCTACCACTTCAGTGCCTGAGCCATGCCCCTTAATTCCTGTTCCAAGAGTTCCACGTCTAAGTTGTCCTAATACGTTGTTAGTCTTGGTAAAATATTCTATTCTCTCTTTGTCTATGAATATGACTCCTGGAAGATTCGTGTATGCATTTGGTGTTTGTAAAACACTTGCATCTTCCACAGTTATAGTCTGTGTTCCTGCTGTCATATCTACAGTTAATTTTGTTGTTGCAGTCTTAGATATACGTTTGTAGAACGTCCTGTTCAACATGTCTTTGAATATCCTGAATCCTGTTGCACCTGTGACAGATTCGATTGCGAAGTACATGACATCCAGTCTATCGCTTGAAGTTATCGTCTTGCCGCTGACTGTGATAGTGTTGCCACTTGCCAGGTAATCCGATCCTTGTACCAATTGCTCACCATTCAGCCACACAAAGGTATAACCTGCATTCAGTGTATTAAATCTTAATTTGAAGATTCCACTTGGCCTACCTTCGAGAACTTCCCTTCTCTGTTTCATTCCAAGTGCATTATTGAACGTAGTCACTGACAACACATCACTTGCACTCAAACTGTATGGAGATGTTATTGCACTCGGAACTAAAATTATGTCTGTGCCCTCATTGTAATACTGATTGTCTACCAATGTTGATATGCAAATTACATCTGTCGAAGTAGGAACCGATGACGCTACAAATTCAATGTTTTGATTTCCAATGTCCACAGTGTAGTGTGTGTTCAAATCTTTTTTAGTACCGTTCACAAACACCTGTACTTGGCTTGCCGTTGTGATTGTCTTGGCTGGATCAACTGTTGAATCATCTTCCAGACCTGACACCACACCATACGTGTAAGTGCTTCCATCTCCAACATAGTAGGTGTTGTCTGGACCTCTCAACACTCTTCCATTCACCTCCACTATCGTCAATCCTGAGAATGGACCTATCGCACCTGGTGGATATGTCAATGTGTGTCTATTGATCGAACCATCATATGTTATTGATTGATTTCTCACACTTGCGTAACTTCTTGTCGATGTAGTTGACTTGTTGAAACCTGCTATCTGTATGTAAGAACTTGCGGCAGGAGCCGAGTCAAACACGACCGTGATTGTATTAGCAGTAGTAGTCGTTGTGTACGCTGTTGTGGGCACACCATCAACAGTTATGTATATGTCCGATGCTGTTGAATCTAAATTGAACTCTCCCCTTGTGGAAGTCAAGAACGAAGTAGAACTTCCGTTACCAGTGAAAGTATTCAACACCCTGTAGTTCTCGCCCGATATCGCAAACACTTTTGTTGATATCATGGTATTGTTGGCAGGTGCTGATGCGAATGTTATTGTTTTGTTTGCGACGTTGACGCTGTAATCTGTCGTTAATTTTTTCACAGATCCATCAACACTGACTGTCACAGATCCCAATGATCCGGGATATTCACCTATGCTGAATGTTGTTGTGCTTCCGTTTCCTCTGTAATTCTTCTCACTGATGAACGGGACGCCTGATTCGGGTGACGTGTACACTTTTATGTCTAGTGTGTCAAACAGTTGTCCTGGAACAGTTTCCTCAGGTGCATAACTTGTGTCAGGAGAAACAAAATCATCACCCTCTAATATTATGTCACTTGGTGCGTGTCCCAACGCTGATGTGAATAGACCTCCTTTAACAATTGAATCTAAAGTTCTGTCATCTGTTGGTGTCAACACACCATCGTCATCAAACGGAATGAACTCTACCAAAGCGTTCTCTTCTGGGGTCTCACTGATTGTGAATGACACTGTTGAACCATCACCCCTAATAACGTCTGACAGTTTCTTCCTAGTGCTGTCATCTTGTGTTAGATAAACTTGATACACTTCGCTACTTGCTGGTGCTGTGTCAAATGTGTATGCCGCTGTCGACCCATCCGCCCTGAAGGCCTTGATTTTTGACGCTCCGTAGTTGTCCCAAGGGAAGTCATACCAACCCGATTTGTCCCAACCCTGTTCTTGACTGAATAATAATCCTGTGACCATTGTGCCACCATAGTCAACACCAGTCATCACTTGATCTAGTTCATTGCCCGGCATTCCAGATCCTGGTGTATAGAAACCTTTGGTCCTGTCTGCCGCTGTAAGTCCTGTCTCGTCACCGTACACCTTGTACACACTTCCTATGTTGTCATCGAAGTCCGTGCTTGAAGTGAATGCATTTGTTACTTTGTAAAGTTGATTATTGTACCTCAATAAGTCATTGTAAGCGTACGCCGTTGATGCCGCCCAATCAACCACACGTGAAGTGCTTGACACCCTGTCAAATTTTATAGTTGTGTTAAAATCCCTTACGAGGTCATTGTTAAGATTTGCATATGCTTTAGCAGTGTCCGTTGGTGTCGTTCCGTCCGTCTTACCTCCTGATAGCAAAACAGTAGGTGTTGCAGTGTAATTCGCACCTATGCCTGTGACATTTATTTTTGTAACTGCACCACCTTGTATGATAGCAGTGGCAGTGGCCGCTGTTGTGGTAGGTGTCACGTACATCTTGAACGTGCCTGACTTGTCACTCTCTGACTCTCTCACAGATGCGGTTGGTCCATAGAATGTGTCTGTGTAACCATCAAATGTGTAAGTCTTGGTTGTACCTGATCCTGAATTCTGTGTGTCGTAGATCTCTGCCTGCTTCTCGTTAGTGAACAATGGGTAGTAGTAACCAAACTGTCCATTTGTCGCACCTGAACTACTTGTGGCCTGTATCTGGAATGGTCCTGTTGATCCTGTTGTTCCACCAACTATGGTCACCGTTGGAGCAACCTCGTAACCTGAACCGCCTGCCGTCACTGTGATTGACTGCACATACTTCTTGTGATAGTCGTACCACATTTGGTGTGGATATTGTGTCAGTTTATCTGTATCCAATTCAAAGTTCAAACTCCTGATCTTGCCTGTTGCGGCATCATAGAAAGTTGGATTGTCAAAATCCGAGAATATACCGTCCTGCGTTTCCGTCTTGTCGTAACCCAGTTTATACTCTCTTAATTTTGTGTGGAAAGGTTTGACTTCGTTGATGTAGCTCTCTATCCAACTGTCCGTGCCGGTAGTGTATGTTTTTCTCTGGTCAAGTTGTCTTACACTATTCTTGGCATTTATAAACGACGTCTTGAACATCCAGTCAACATATGTCTGCTCAGACATAACTTTTCTCAGACCTGTGAAGAATAATGTGTTGTATTCGATTGCTAGATCATTGATGAATAAATCATCTCTCAATGCCGTGAGTATTTTCCTAGTTTCCTGGCTTGGTTCCTGGTCGAAGAAGTTGTTATCGAATGTATCAGCACCTGCAAACCCTGTGGCATCCTGTGTGTAATCATATAGTTTCGTGCTCAATCTTATGGTGCCGTTTTCTGTTCCAACGTTTTCCCAACCTGATGCAGTCTTCATGAACAGTTTCCATCCACCTGTGTCTGCACTTGTGACCTTCACGTGTTTGCCAACTGCAAGATCTAAAGTGTCCAGATCGTATTGATATGTGACCTGTTTATCGATTTTGGTGTTTTCCCCGTGTGCCATTTCTCCGTCGGTCTTGTACCAATCGGTGTAACTCCAGTATGCAGAAGTATTATAGGTCTGTAATTTTGTCCTCGTGAATTCAGTCCCGTCCCATTGGTATATGGCCCAATAGTTGTTTGCCGTCTCGTCTGCTTTGACCAAGTAGTTCACAGTTCCTGAAATGTCTGCTGTGTTGAGGTAGGTCAGTTCTGCGTAGGTGTCAACAGTCGCGTCCCACTCTCCACTCTGTGCTGTGGGTTCTGGTTCTTTGGAGTCTAAGTTTGTTAAGTTGATCTGTCCCACCAATTGATTCTTCTTCAACACGGAGTTTGCGTAGTCTATGATCTCTTTGAGTGCGCCAAATCTGTCTACATACCAGCTCTGCCTTGGTCTAATGTTGTTACCGGATCTCTCATTGAGTGGTAAATTATTGTCAGGAACTATGTCTCCTGCTGAATTTTTTCCTATCAGAGAGTCCCACCAACGTGTCTCTATCTTATGACCTGGCCTGTAGTCGGCATCACCTTCCCTGACCAACTTCCATACACTGTGTGAATCTCCCTCGAACGTGTTTGCTCTTATATCTATGTTAAGTACTACATCGTCATTTGCTAAATTTGAGATGTTATTCAATAGTAATTTGTTAGTGTCGGTGACAGAATAGTATTTGTTGTCAAACCCTGCAGGGTTTGAAATCAAGTTGGCCACAAACGCCACTGTATTCTTCCTGTGCGGATTTATATGTCTATCTCCATGAAGCGTGTCTGCAGGCAATGTTGTCTTGCCTTTGACCCAGTAATAGTAAAAAGGTACAAATCTGTCTAATCGTGAATCGTATTTCTGCACTACAGTGTACTGCGAATCATCTGCATGTAATGGTGTGCCATTTCCTGAAGTGACATATTGACTTGGTAGCGATGTGGATTCTACCCACTCATAGATGTCTATGCTTGATCCCGGGAAGGTCTTGCCCCAGTTGTTGATCTTGTATTCCTGTGTGGCCTGCTCGTACCAAAGCCATTTGACCGTCGACAGATCCCACCACACTTCTCCTATGTGTGTCTCCGCCCATGGTGTTTTTGTGTCCGCGTTGGCTCCTACGTTATACGTTGCAGGATCCCATGCAGTCTTGATGTCAATCTCCCTGTCTGCTAAACCTAGTATCCTGCCTTTGACCGGATCGTATAGGTCGTAATAGTCTCTTATTTGTTTTGTTTTTCTATCGAATTCAAAAACTTTACCCAACTTATCTATGTCCATTAGTGCTGTTTCTGTCGCTAGGTTTTTCCAAGCGTACTGGTTGTTCACCGTGAGATCATAGCAGGCAACTGTACCGTCGTTGACGATTTTCGTGCTTCCGTCTGCGGCTGTATTGCCGTCGTCCTTTGGTGCACCGACGAATACTGAATTATCAATCATGCACACTCCACGTCCGAAATCGTCGTTCTCAGACATGTTTGGCGATGTCATCCTGTCGTCTATGACAAATTTAGTGTTGTACATCGTGGCAGTGAATGCTCCACCTGACTGTAGGTTTGTGTCAACAATAGTCGTGTCTTGCAGATCAAATGTGGTTTCTCCTGAATCGAATTTCATCTCTGTATAACTCGCAAAGTTCTCGGCACCGATCACTAGTCTTGTACCATTGTTGTTAAGATCTAGACTCGTACCAAATTTCATGTTTGTGTGTGAACTAGGTGCAGTTATTGTCTGTTGTAGTGTGTAGGTATTGGTAGAGCCATCTGCGTTCCATTTGTAATAATAGATAGCACCTGAATCTGGATGCGATGTTCCGTCAACTCCCGGGGCACCGATCACTAATGTTGTTCCGTCCTTGCTCATTGCTATAGATTCACCAAAAGCAGTGTTCAATGATGAGCCATCACTGGCCACACCTGTTATGGTCTGTGCTAGTGAGAAAGAATTAAGTGTACTGCCGTCATTGGCCTGTGACGTTTTTACGAATATTTCTACCTTGCCCGCATTGCCTGGTGCCAATGAACTGACAGCAAGTATGTCACCGTTGTCGTTGGCCTGTACCCTGTGCCCGAATCTCTGTCCACCTCCGCCGTCTGGTGCCTCTATGGTGGTCTCAGATGTCCACGTGTCATAGGTCGATCCATCCGCACCCACTCCCCATGTGTACATGTAGACCCTACCACGATCACTGTCATGACCCGGTGCTGATACGAACAAGTATTTGTCAGGAGTTGTTCTAACAGAACTAGTGCCCGGCTCTGATATCTTGTGATCCCAACCAAAATTTAAATTTTCGTTCGAGGTTGACCCGTCTGTTGGTGCTGTGACTGTATCAAGTAGGCCGTACTTGAATGTGCTAGGATCCCAAATGTAAATTTTTAACAATCCTGCATTCTGTTGCCTCGTGCTTCCGTCAGCGCCTATTGTGTTCGTGTAAGGTGCACCTGCCACAACAAAATTTTCATCAGTACTGATCGACAAAGATTCTCCTAGTCTGCTGGTGTTATCATCGTTGTCTGTCATTGTTGCAGTCAACTGTACTTGCAATGTGTCTCCTGCCACTGCTTGTCTCCTAAACAGGAAGGTTACCTCACCTTGTCCTTTGCCTGGTGCTGATGTAATAACTGTCCTTCCGTCATTACGTGCAACGATCCTGTGTCCGAACTCCTGTTCCGTGGTGCTGGCATCTGGCGATAGGACCAATCCTGTGGTGTATGGATCCTGTTTCTCATACACACGCCACAGTCCTGAACTGTCCGCGTCCGCGAACACCTTGTCTCCTGGCTGTTCTATTGCGTCATTCTTATCAGTGTACTGGTCGTATTCCAACAGGTCATTGACGTTGTCCATTGACGCTAACCTAACGGATATAAATTTATAAACATTTCCATAACTGTCCGCTGTAGATCCATCTTCCAGTGCAGGTATAAATCCAACATTGCCATCATAATCTATGATCACCGTCTTGTGGCTTGGTGTAGAACTAACCTGGTACACACCGTTCAGTGTCGCTTCCTCGCTGTTGGATATGCCGAAGTAATCTGCTTGTACTGTTGTTGACCCTGCCGTCAAGTTGTGAGAACCTGTGAAAGTGATCTCCAACTGTGTTGCATCGTTGATCAGATTTAATGTTGCTATCTTGATTCCTGCACTCGTAATCCTTAACACGTCCCAATCACGGTTGCTCTTGTTGGCCACCCATATCAGGTCATTTGTTGTTATGGCGTTCATGTCGAGATTCAGTATCTCGTCTATGTTGAACGCAGTATGTTGTACCTGTTGCAGTTGAGGATACCCTGCGGTCTTGAAGATCTGTGCCGTGTCCCTACTGACACCTTCCTTGGTGTAGTCCAATCTCTTGAATGTTGTTGATGCCGTGTACTCCACCGGTTTGTAATAGAAATTGTCCTTAATTATCGCTTCCGACCTTGCATATTCGACTGCATCAGAAGATGTGTCTAACAACTCTATGCTTTGCGGATCTGCTGTTATCTCGTCGTCTTTCAATGTGATCTGTATGTTCTCTATGGAATCTGTGTTGCCGAAGTTACCTGTACGTATCATCCATTCCGGATACAGGTCCAACGTGATGTCCTCGCCCTCGTACTTGGCCTTGAGGATCTTGTCTATGGCGTTCTGTGTGCCCTTCTCCCTGATGTAGCCTTGGTAGAACTTGTACTGCGAAACATCATTGACAAAAAGGTTCTCTAGGTAATCCCTTGATTGGTATCCTGTGAGCCTCTGTGCCAACTGCTGTTGTGATTCGTCGAAGTTGTTGGTCTCTAACTCATAGAAATCGTTGAACTGTGCTATCTTGTACTCGAAGTTTGGTATCAACTGTGGTGCTGGTTTCTCATCTTTGAGTGTCCAGTTGGTTTTTTCAAAAGTGGCACCCGAGTTGTGATTAGTTTTTGCCACATAGAACTTGCCTTGGTACTCCACGCTGTCGCCGATCCTGTAGTCTGTGTTGGCAGTCCAGTATGTGACCTGTGCGGCGTCAAACACGAAGCCAGGTGCGTAGTAGTCTCCATTCCATCCTGCTGTCTTCCACCCCACCAGTTTCAGTCTCTGTTGCCTGAATCCTGTGAATGGATCATAAATGATGTCCGCGAACACAGTGTTATTGTCGAACAACAGTACGTGTTCCTTCTGTACGGTGTTGAGTGCTATGTTGTACAGTCCAACCGTGTCGGATTTGATCCCCAGTTCAAAAGTCTTGCCTATTCGCTTGGTAGATACCTCGCTGATGTCTATCTTCCTGCCACCCGAGTCTAGTAGTGAATAGTCTCCTGCCAGGTTCCTCAGTTTCCCCACGATGCTGTTGTTGGTGTCTAGTTCGAAACCATCAGCGGCAGGAGAAACGGTTATCGCTGATCCTGGTGACCAATCCTGCGTGGTCCAGAATAAAAATTCTCGTACAGCATTTGACCAGTTCAGTGTTTCTTTGAGTTCGTTCGAGAACTTGTTGAATCGGAAGCCTTGTGATTCCAACCAATGTCCATAGCCAAACAAGAAGTCTGCAACGTCCTGTATAGTGTCAAACACGTGACCATATGGTATGGTCTGTGTGGTTTCTTGGTATGCTGTGTACTGCTCTACCGCCGTTGATCCCTGAACAGACACTGCTGTTGCTGTTGTGGTCTTGACCGGATAATTGAAATTGAAGTAAGGTTTGGTAGTGCTGTAGCCTAATATTTTATATCCGCCTAGTATGGTGGAACCATCCTGACTGATATCTGTGTTCTTCTCTATCAGCACACCAGAATATTGAAAACTCTCTACAGGATTTGATGTCCTGAAAAGTATCTTGTAGTTTTCATCCGGAATGAATTTTGATCCTGACTTGGATCCCGGAGACACACTGTCTGTTAAGATCTTCATGTTGTCTTTGTCTGTGAATCCGCCCAACTTGTACGATAGTTGTACAGATAAGTTCTTCATCTTGTCATAGTAAAAAGTTTTACTGTCTAGGTTCCTAGATATCAAATAATTGACCACAAAAGGTTGGTATCCTGCCGTCTGGTATCTAGTTGTCACACCTGTTGCTGTATTTGTTTCCGTTTCTAGATGATATTTCGCTGTTGCCAGTGTTTTCCTTATGCCAGTTTCTGTGTATATTTGATTTCCAGCAACGTTGGTTGTCAACCTCGATGGATCAAAAAGATTAGAGAAGAACTTGGCGGGTTTAGTCAGTGCCAATGCTTTTATGACCGTGAATGGGTAGGCGCTGGATCTCCTCCATGTCGTCTCTGCTGGTGCTTGATCGCCAAACTTCCAAGCGTTCTGTCTTCCTGGTATGTCAAAGTTGTCAACGAGTCCTGCCGCCAACGGATCTAGAAGATTACCCGAAGCATCTACCGGTAGGTAGTTCCTGATCAAAGATTTCCCGTATCTACCTGGCTGTGTCGCAACGGCGTTCCATAATACATCATTGCCTGATGTGTATGGAGCGGTTCCGTAGGTCGCGTCCCACGTGCTAGGCTTCTCTGAATGGCCCAGCATCTCCCATGGTCTCACATGTGGAGCGTCCGTGTCGTAGAAATATTTGTAAATTCCCCTCCAGTGTCCTGGTAAGTTCTCATCAATCAGTCTGCCTTTTGATCTGGCATAGTTGTACGTGAATGGTGATCCTTCCGTGAAC
>Ga0257114_1001921_pt1 | contig 14268 bp, 12 predicted proteins | sample SI112_10mmetaG_FD_190149 | JGI IMG/M metagenome (GOLD analysis project Ga0257114, IMG submission 190149) | Marine microbial communities from Saanich Inlet, British Columbia, Canada - SI112_10m | ecosystem: Environmental > Aquatic > Marine > Inlet | place: Canada: British Columbia | collected...
CTCTTATGATTGGACTTTGTGCAAAGACAAAACCAAACATAACTGCTGTCATAACTATGTTTTTTATAAAACGAAACATTGTGTTTCTCCGTTGGTTTAATTCAATAATAAATATAAGATTGTTAAAAATTAGACATCAAATCGCACTACGAAAGTAGTTGAGATGTCATTTGATAATTTTACTGGTTTTCCTAATTTTGCTACTGCGGCTAAGTCTCCGTCTTCAGTATATAGTCCAACTTGTGTTACATATGGATGGAAATCTGAACCTGTTACAAATCCTAATGATGATGTTGCTGCAGTGTAAGATGTTGCGTATGACCTATCGTGTGGTGGTAAGAATCTTGACATACTTACCGTACCTGTTGGTAGAGTTAGAGTTCCTGCTCGGTTTGGTGTAATACTAATATTTGTAGTTGTGTTGAACTCAAATGGTTTAGCTGTTACACGATATTCATACTCATAATGAGTTTGTTGTGCTTGATACTTTAATGTATATGAAACTACATCTCCCGTATAAGAACCTGTATCAGTCATTACAAGTAATCCTTGTGAATAAAATATATTACCGACTTCACTACCACTACCACGAGTTGCAGCTACTGATGAAACACCCTCTGTTCTGTCAAACGAACTTGACTTGAATGCTGCAAAACTTGCAGAGAAGTTATTGTCATAAAGATTTCCTTCTCCGTCATCTACAATAGTGTAAGTCTTTGCGCCTATGGTTTTAGTAAGTTCAATACTCTTAGGTTTTATCTGTTCACCATACAAATCTCTTGCTACACTAATAACACTTGCACTAATATTTAGTTCTCTGTTTTCTACAAATGGATTATTGTTTCCAAATGTTTGAAATGGTTTATCTGCATTTTTATAGAAATGTCTATTGACAAGATTCCAAGTAGGTAAACCAAAATAGTTTGTAGTTTTTGAGTCTGCTGTGATTGACGTTATTGCGTCTGATGAACTTACATAATTGAATTTAGAACCACTACGAGCCGTTACAAGAAAAACTCCACTACCACTATCATTGTTGGTAAATGTAAAGTTCTTAAACGACTTAAATGGTTTAATTGAAATGTCTTGTGGGTCAAGATTTTTGAACATTAGTTTGTCCTAAAAATCAAGTTTCACTTTAATAATAGCTTCCCTTGAATATGAATTTAATAATGGTTTTGATAATTTAGCAACCGCTAATAATTCATTAGTATCATTGTAAAGACCAACTTGTGTAATAAATGTTTGTGGGTCTTTAAAGAAAGTTGCTTGTGTTAACGAACCATCTGAACTTGTTGCAAATGTTGGGTTAGAACTAAAGTTAAATCTCTTGTTGTTTACACGACAAAAGAAACTTGTTGAACTAATTTCTTCTTCTCTACGAGCTGTAAAGGTTGCACCCTCTTTGATTGAGTTAAATAGTTTTTTTGGATTATCATCAAAAGCATCTGCACTACGAGCTGTTGTAATATCTGCTACTTGTGCGTCAAGTTTTCTTGCATTTAATAATATAATTCCCAAGTCAGGATAAAATAATCCATACGAGCCAGATGCTGTGGTTATTGCCACATCTGCTGCTAATGTTTCAGTTATAACTCCTGCTGATACTGAACCACTAACTACATCAAATACACGACCACCTTGTCCTGTATTACCTGTTGGGTTAGTTGAACTATTATCAACAAGGTCTATTTTATTAGCACCGGCGTCTAATCTAAGTGTCCAATTTCCAGGATTTACTTTTTCTCTCATACGGGCTCTATTAAATGATATAAAATAAAAATCTTCATTTGGTTGGGTTGTTGCTCCACCAAAATTAAACTCATCTGTATTAGGTGCTAATAGTAAGTTTCTAAACTGACCATATAATGCTCTTGTTTGTCTACGACCTAATGTAGATTTAGTTGAGTTTCCACTTGCTCCTGCTCCATTGATATTTGCATATCCTAAAGAGAATTGAACTTCTCTTGTTGCGTCGGTATGTGTTTTATTATAAATATCTAAGAAAGAACCTGTCTGTTCCCCAATGGTTGCTGATGCTGTAAAAAATGTAGCTAAGTCTGTTCCACCACCTGTCCATAAACCACTTGTAACTTTGGTTCTTTGGTTTTCTATGATGTCCTCTGCTCTATTGAATCTTTGAAATGACATTACTTATACTCCTTATAATTTACTTGGGTCAGCTTTGACCGTAATTGGTATGTTAAATGTAGCGCCTGTATCAACACCCACGACCGTAACATTTGTTAATGTTTGAGCAGTGATAGACCTTGCTATAATATTTACTGACTTTGAAGTAATTGTAATAGAACGCTTTCTTTCAGTTTCATTTAAGAATACTGGTGTGGTAATTCTATCTTGACCAAATGCAAAATCTTCGTCAAGTCTTCCGTCAGGTAAGAATCTTGGTGCAACTGGTTGTGATGAGTCTTGACCACTTTTTGCTACTATTGGTGTAATGTTTGCAATTGAAGCATCTTGTAAAATAAATGTGTATGCACTATCAACACCATTTCTTGTATTTGGTGTTATTGTTTGTGTTACACCAGGTCCAGTAAAATTCAATGATGAGTTTGGTAATTCCAATATAGGAAGTTTTGCTGTTTCCTTTGGAAGTGTTGTTAACTTATATCTTAACAATTGATTTTCATCTACGAACGCTTCTAATAAAGGCATATTTTCAATTACTGCCCCATAAAAGTTTGACCCGTTTGGGTGTGTTGTATCGTAAAGATTGTAATCAATCTCATCATCTGCTAATGCAAATTTTGTAATTCTAAATTCGTTCTGCCCTCTTGCCAAAAGTTCACGACCTTTTTTTGTTAAGATGGCGTCTACCGTTATACTTGTATTGTCTAAAAATCCCATTTTATTTTGCTCCTGTGGAAATTATATAACTATTCTTATTCAGTAATAAATATAAGAAAGTCAAATTTTCTATTGTTTATTTTACCCTCAATTTAGCATCATCGCCTCGTTGGGTTACTAAGGTAGTTGGTGCTGTTAGTATTACTTCTATTGGGTCTTTTCCATCTACTGAGTTATCTCTTGTAGCTTGTGTTCCTTGATAGAAAGACCTAAATAAATTATTTGAATCTGCCACACTCTCAAATTCACTTTTCTTAAATGATGAACTATTTGCATAGAACTTAGCACTTGGTGCTTGTCTCGCTAATGAAGCATTAATTGCACTTGAGAAAAATAGTTCTTCTTCTTCATTTTTCTCTGATAGTCTTGAACCTGATATCATTAGATTGAATGGTTCTACAAAGTTTGAAGTATCAGTATCAAGTGTTGCATTTAAATATGTTGAACCAAAACCGAAGTGTGCGTCGGTAGTTCCTAATACTTTTAGTAGTGATGGTTGTGCTAAAAAGCCAGTTGAAGAACCTGTAAAGTATGCTAAGTTAGAAGTTCCTTCGTAAGTATCATAACTACTATCTTTTGTAAAGAAGTTGGTATCATCACTACCACTTATTACTCTTGTTATCAATACACCATTATCAAAATCGCCAGCGTTTTCAAAATAACGATTAGTAAAACTTGGTTTCTTACCAATCACTTCCTTTCTTCTCTCTAAAATATTTGGTTCAACCAATACACCCAATGTAACATTTGCACGAGCTGGCAATAATTGTCTTGTTTGTGTAAATACACTTGAGTCATAGAATCCTAATATTCTTAAGTAATCAAAAAAGTTATTTGTATTATTGTATCGTTTGAAGTATTCTGTTTGAACTTCTTTTAGTCTACGATAACTATATTCAAACTCATCTCTTGGGTCTCCAATGAAATCATCAAAGTTTAAATCTGCAATACTATAAATTATATCTTCATTAACAACATCAGTTGGTGAAAAGTAAACACCAAGTCTATTACTATCTATTGGTGCAAAGTCTTGTGATGATTGTTCGTTACGAGCTTCTGGTGATAATGCTGTTCCAGCTTTTAGTGTGTTGTCTTCTATTCTAATCTTTGTTGCATTTCTGCGAGAAGGGCCTACATTTGGAACTCTTACTTGTTCTTGGTCTACTAATGTTCTGTAAAAGTTTCCTGTAAATCCATTTACTGCAACTGAATTCTTTTCGTATGTAGTGTCGTGTGCTGAACTTGATACCATTGTAAATGTTGATAAATTTAAGTTATCATTTAATTCATAACGAACTAATAGTTCATCATAAGAAGATGAATAATTATTTCCATTATATGCTTTTGGTGTTCGTGTGTGATTATCAAATACACTCGCACTTAATGGTTCACTCCAAACCCTATACTCCATTAATGAACCTGTAAATCTTGCACCAAAGCCTGTATTTAATCCACCGAGATAGACGTGTCCACTTCCTGTAAATGAAGCGTTCAGTTTACTACCTGTTATATTATTTATATCACTTGATAAACTTGCTGTATGTGATTGTAGACTTTGACTACTTTGATATAAAATCTTTTGTCTTGTTGAGTCGTATTGTTTTGTAGTTATCTCATAAACACTTTGACTTAATATTTTATCGTGTGTAAGTTCATTACCACTTGTATCTTTTCTTGTTAACATAACTGACCACATATCATCATTGTAAAATGGTAGTAGTGATGAAGATATTGTAGGTGAGTATAATGAACTACTTAATTTAAATGTTAGGTATCCTAAGTTATCCGTTGCTCCATTATCTTTCAGTGCGATAGCAAAGTCATTATCCTTTTGGAAAATTACTTGGTCTTGTGATTTAGGTGTTCTAAATCTAAGTTCTATTGTGTCTGGTGTTAATCCGTCTGCTGCAGCTTTCCAAACTGACTTAATATATTGTCCTGATTTAAAATCTAATGCTCTTGTAAATTTTCTTTTTATTTCATAACTAACTCGTTTACCATTTTCTGGCCCACCATATTCTCTTACTCGTAATATTGAACTTGGTATTCCGTAACAACTCAACAATCCTTTTACTGCTCTTTCCGTTCCTTTTGATTTAATAAAGAAAGGTAAGTTAGCAAGAATTCGTTTCCATATTTCTTCTGTCAATTGTTCCTGTGGCGATTCATACTTAGTTGTTCCGTCCGGATTTTTACCTAATAGATATTCAGGTAAATTTAGTAAATCATTACCACTATACAAATCTAAACCAAGTGATTTTGCATAATGTTTTGCTACATCTTTTGATATACCTTCAGATAACTTTTCTACTCGTTTGTTTACATCAGTAATAGACTTTGTATAAGTCCATATCTCATCAAATTGTTGTCCTACCATATCCATAAATTCTAAGAAAACATTATTAGAACTATCTTGATTGACGTGTTCTGGTAAAGAGTTTCTTAGTGAGTTCATATTTCTTTGGTCATAAGTAGAAGCACTTGCTATTATATTATTATACCAAGATGAAGCGTTAGCTACTGATGATAATGTATATGGTTTAGATGATGTTGTCTTTGGCCAAGATGTATCGTGAAATTGCCCCAATGAAGAACTTACATAAGATGAACTTTCAAAATACATATAATGTTCAAATGGGTCAAATGAATTAATTACTCTTTGTCTTTTTCTTTCAATACTCAATACTCTATCATTAGAACTACTGATTGATAATAAAGAAGCACTATTTGAATTATGATTCTCTATCAACTCTAACTTTTTCTTAAAGTTATTTAGTCTTCTTTCTGCTGATGAAAAGTGAACAAAGTTTCCAAAACCTAAATCGTCTGGTTCAAGATTTAAGTCTGTTGTTGTTTTTTGGTAATCTATGTTTGGTTGAACATTTAGTAAACTACCTGATATAAGTTTTTCTTCTAATTCAAAATTAATACTATTGTTACTACCTAACAAATCGTCGTGTGATTGAAAATTAGTTCCCTCAAAGTTAATTGGATTGTCTACTGAATTTAGATTAGGTATTCTTAAAAATATTCCATCATCTGGTCTATCCACAAACGGAACAAGTTTAACGACATCTTGATAGTCTGGCAATCTCTTTTCTACAAAATGAACTTTATCTAATGTGTTAACATTATTTTGTAGTGATTGTTTAAACCTAAGTCGTCTTGACTCTCCATCTGCCCCTAATCCATCATTAACCAATAGGTAATAATTATTATCCTTTACCATATAGGTTTTATATCTTTTTACATTACTCTTATCATAATTTACTTTCCAAAAATTAAATGTTTCTGCACTTTGGTCAGCACCTCTATGTTTGACTTTATTTACTCCGTCATTGTAAGATAAACTAACTCTAATTTTATTTGAGTCAATTACTTCAGTAATGGTTGCTACATAATCTCTCGGTTCGATTGTTCTTTTTACAACTGACCTCTTTACAATCTTTTCCTTTTTAATTAGTTTAGTTTTTTCAACTAAGTCAGTTTTAATTTTTTTATAGAAAGGTTCTTTTGTTTTACCACCATAGATTCCTGCGTTATCAGTTCCATCATCTAATCTACCGCCAACTGGCAATTCTTGAAATCTAAATCCATCTCCTCTACCTTCTTCGTCACTAACACCTGCTCCACGACTACCAACACTTGCTGGCGCTTGCCAATCTATATAAGCATTACGATTTGCTCCAGTCTTTTTTCTTCCTGGAGTGTAATTGACATTAGTTGATTCTAATTTAGCTTGTAGTTTTTTCGCTCTGTCTGATATTGCCATTAACTAAATCCTCCTAATCCAACATCAGCACCTAAAGAGTCTGAACCGAAGTTATCCTCATTTCCATCTGGTTCAGGTAAAGGTGGTGTATCTAAATTTTGTTCCATTGGTTCAAAGAAATCTACCTCTACAATTTCCTCTACGATAACATCTTCGTTTGTAGTTTCTTCATTTTCTAACTGATACAATTTCGGTATAACGATTTGCCCACCTACCATATTTTGTGTAAATCCTCTATCTAAATCATTGATATCAAATTCCAATACATATGGGTCTTTTTGGTCAAACTTAATTCTACCTGCATTATTCAATCTTAATGGTTTGTATTGTATCATCTCAGTCATAGTTTGAAAGTCTTCAAGATATTCTTGATTTCTTATTGAATCATCAAGTTCTACAATAGCTTCTTTTCTATCTGGTGATATATCATCTACAATATATTTTAATTCTTTTCTAAATAATTCTATTGTCTCTGGCTTATCTTTCTCATCAATGTTTGGATTTGGTGTTCCTACAAAAAATCTTTCTACACCATTTATAGTTTTTGTTTGAACTTTACCTTCGTAAATATTTCCTTGTCCGTCAACAAAAACAAAATCTTCTACACCAGCTAATCGTCTTAAAAACTTATATACAACTTTATATGTTCCTTGAGTATATCCATTATCTCGTAAATGTTTAGGAACATCTAAATCAACAAAGTTATTACTTTCGTCATAATCTATACCACCAGCATCAATACTTATCTCATCAAGTAATTGGTCAGTCATTGAGTAAACACATAAGCTTACAAAGTCGTCTGTATTATCACGACCAAAACTACTATAAACCTTTTCAGGTAAGAAGTAAGTTTCTCTTTCTTTTTTTGTGAATCCAAATTCTCTTGCCATTATACTAATCCCTTACCTTCCATCTCTTCCAAATCATCTTGATAGTTCTTGTTGGTAGATTGTTCTGCTGAATTTCCTGCCACACCTTTCCATATACTATCTAATTCGGGTGATGTAGCAATATACTCTTGATAAACTCCTTTATAGTTAAGACTCAGTATTAACATCTTTAGTCTCATTAGACCTTGGAAAGAACCAATTAGTATACCAAAAGTATTTGTCTTTGTTGGGTTTAATCTTTTTTGTAATATGATAGTCAACTTTGAATTTAACTTGTTGGTTGAAATTGTTGTTGGATTACTTTCATTGTTATAACGATTAACAAATTCTACAATTTGTTGTCTAAGTGGTATTTCTATTTTACCAACTTTGATATCTTCTTTTTTAATTTCTACTTTTATTTCCTCTTTCTCATCTTCTAAGTCTAATTCTTCATTAGTCTTACTACCTACTTTAAAAAATGTAAAGTCTTCGTTTAATCTTTCACTAAATTTAGAATTAAAAAAAGGTTGTTTGTTTTCTAAACGAACTCTTTGAGTAGTATCGGTATCTGCTAATGTTTGTTCTGGCAATTCTACTGATGTTAAAAACCCATTTTCATCTCTTAGTGGTTTATTGGCATCAATAGAACCTGATTGGTCTTGGCGATTTCTTAAATCACGAATTAATTTTTGTTGTTCTATTTTATCGGCGTCTAATATCTTTTGATAGTAATCTGATTTATTTCTTGCCGAGCTCGGTAAATATGGCATTGTTTATCTCACTACTCTAAATTCATTATCGTTGTCAAAGAAGTGTATTTGTTCATCAGTAGTTCCACTACCACTTACTACCTTAACAATAAATCTATAATTTCTCTCTGCTTGTAATCCGTTCATCCACACATTAAAATAATTACCTGTGGAATCACAACTAATTTTTGAACCACTACCAAACGGAACAATAACTTCTTCGGTATCCGCATCTTTTACTTGATAGAATATAGAACCACTTGGTAAAGTCTTAACATCTAATTCTGCAGGTGTTGTTGCAAAAGCTGTTGTTGGATATAATTCTCTACCAACTAATCTAAATTTAACTTTTGAACCCTCTACATATTCTGTTCTTAAATTTTTAAAATAAACTTTTAGTCTTTCTAAGTCTGTTGAACTTAATGGTGATAAACTTCCTGTTGACCAACTTGAGTCGTCCCACATAACTTCCAACTTAGGTGGATAGATTGTATGTGTTTCTCTTGAGAAATATTTTAAATTTCCTAATCTTGCTGAACTTGCTTCGTCTTTTGTGGTATCACTTCCTGAGTTAAATGAAAATGTATTATCAGTTGGAAGTATTGATTCCCTCTTTAAAATAAATCCTCGGTTCGGGTAAACTGAACTTGAATAAATATGATTGTTAACTAAGTCTGTTACATCTGCTCTAATATCTTTTCTATCAAATGTTAAAGCATAAGATGAACTAACTTTATACTGACCCGATTGTGTTCTCCACCAAGAACCACCATCAGTTAATACTGAACCTGTTACCCAAGGTGTTAGTGCCTCGTGGTCTCTGTATTGATAACTTACTCCGTCTTGTGTTACTGGGTCGTGGTCAAGTTTTCCTGTTCCTTGTTTCCAAGCGCTTCCACTTACCATATGAACAAATATACTTTGTTCTGCCTCAACTTCTTCTGAAGTTGCGTCATATAAATTTAAATAAAATTTTGCGGTAGAAGGTATATCTCCGTCTTGTATTGATTGTGATATTTTAGAATAGTCAAAGTCAATTAATACTCTTGATATGTTTTGAACGTTACCATTTTGTGCAACCACCTTATTTATTTCTAATACCTCATCAAAGCCTGTGTTGATTGATGATGTTACGGTACTTGAATATATTGTTGCGTCTCTTTTTCCAAATTCAAAATAATGCATTATCTATCTCCTACTACTCTACCCTCAATGTCTGCATTAGGTAGTTTAAGTTCAAATATACTTGGGTCTAATGAAGGATATACCACCCCATCTCTTGTAGCTGAATCTAAGTCATATACATTTCCACTATATCCACCTGAAACTTTATGTTTGTTTTCAATCACTACAATATTCTTATTAGGATTATTGTCTTGTGGTGGAACAACTGAAATGACTCCATCAACTAATGATATAACATAAGCAATATCACTCAATACGATTGGTTGATTAATCTGCCATTTTTTAATATCAAAATGTTTTTTAACTGCCTGTATCGCTCTAAACAATACTTCGTTTTTGTTAAATCCTCTACGAACAACAATACTAAATCTTACACCAATATTAATAATGTATGCGTCTTTAAGATTAATCGCATCCGTTAATACTCTGTATTGTGAAAGGTATATTCTAATGTTTTCTTTTACTGCTCGATTCAATTGAACTAATTTTCTTCCAGCGTCATATCCTAACATATACATATTTAATGCTAATGGGTTAGGAATAACATCAATTGCATTTATTCTTTGAACCTTTCCGTCAATTATTTCTAATTGTCCTTCTTGTTCTAATTGTTCATCTTGAACAATATATGCTTTTGCTACATTACCATATTTTTGTGGTAATGAATAAACTCTTGTTATATAGTCTTCTCTTGTTACTGCACGATTTTGTGCATTGAAGTAAGCACTGGCATTTAGTTTTATATCTTCTAATGATTCTTGACCCGAACCACCTGTTGCTCTTTCTAAGTTAGTAACTTGAATACTATCTTCTACGGTTTGTTGTGTTGCTGCAACTAAACCTGTTTTAGAATTTGTAAAACTTAAATTTTTAAATGCATTTATAGAGTCTACTGGAACATTGTGTTCTATTCTACCACCATAGTTATACTCTACCGTAAGTGTTGTATTACTTGGTGCTAATCCAAATGTTTGTGTCTTCATAAAATTACTTGGGTCAAATGCTTCGTCTAATCTCGTTATACCCATACCTAATGATGAACCAACATTATCTGGATTTGGAATTAGTTCTTCATCTGCATTTTCACTAATACCACTACCAAATTTTAATTCCATTTTATTATCTTCATCAACCCTTGTTGTAAATCGTCTTGCAGTTTTAATTAGTTTAAGTAAGTATGGTGAGTCATTTCTGTGTTGTGAAAGACTTGGGTCATTAGTGCTAGTGTTCTCTTCTGTTTCATACACAGTATCTTGTGCTAAGAAAGGAACTTGATAAAATTTATTTCCTGATGAGTCCGTTACTGAAATAATCTCTGTAACTTTTTCGTTTGATAATTTTATTGCGTCAAACTTTTTAGCACTTCCAAATGTAAATGTTTCTGTTTCTCTTGTTCCTGATTTTGCTAATGCTTTTTTAGTTAATCTATAATTTGTTGGAATATTACCTGATGTAGGTATAAGTGGTGCTATATCCATTGTATCCAATGAACTTGACACCTTAAAGTTAACATCATCTAATATTGTAAATTGTGTTCCATTACTTGCAACTACTTGTGAGTTTGCTTCTACCTTTCCTGCATAATCTAAGTCTGCTTGGTAAGTATTTGCATTTATTGTTTTAGCAGGAACATCTACACTAATAGTTAATTCTACCGTAGCAGGTGTTGCTAAACTTGGTTTGTATCCAAATGATTGTGCAATTTCATAAATACTTTTTCTTTCTTCTGCGTGTTGTAATAGTGTTTCTCTAAATTGATTGTCAACATAGTAATTTAATATATCACCGACATATGCAGCCATCTCAACAAACATCATTCCTGGTGATGCTTCATTAAAATCATTGTATGATTTAGGGAAGTAAGTTTTTGCAAACTCAATAAGATTTTGTCTTATATCACGAAAATCTCTACCGAGATAATCTACTTCTTTTTTAATTATTTTTTTTCCTACTCCGTAGTCTACTTCTTTTGGATTTGCTATCGGCATTAATTGTCTCCAATGTTAAAATTAAATGTTATGGTGTCAAATGTATCTGGCTCTATTGATACTGAAAATTCTAATGATACATTAACCTCATTAGTATTTGGAATTGCTGAAACTAATAATTCATTTATAAGAATGTAAGGTAATTGTCTATTAATCGCCTCTCTTATAGTTTCTTCTATATCTTCATTTGTTGCAGATTCACTTGCTTCAAATAATAAGAACTTTAATCGTGAACCAAACTCTGGCTGAAATACTCTTTCACCAGGAGTGGTGAGTAAAAGATTTCTAATATTAGACTTTGCTTGTTCTAATACTGTTTTGGTTTGATTAAAGAATCCCTCTTGACTTCTACCTAATGGAAATCTAATCCCAACATATAAGTCATCATTTCTATCTATTTCTCTTACGCTTGCCATTTATTGTTAAGGTCTAAAACCACCCTCACCCTTTTTCTTTTTATCTATTGCTTTTATAAGTCCAGAATAATCACGAGTTAATGCGTTTACAACTCCTTCAGGAACTGAGTCTACACTTGCTCCTGCTTTTTTGATTGTATCTACTGCTGCCATCTCTCGTGCCAGTTCTTTATTTTGACCTCTACCCACATTTCCATATCCTAAAACTTCAGCCATATTATCACTACCTAATACTCCACCGCCTAATGATGGGTATTCTTCAGTTTGGCTTGAACCTAATGGATTGGTATTATTCAATACTTCGTTTAACGCTTTGTTTTTTGAGTATTGTTTTTTAGGTTTTTTCTTAATTACCTTTTTGGGTTTAGGTTTAGAAATTGTTTCTGATAAACTAATTTCTTTATCTTCGTTAATAAATATCTCGGTCATCTGCTTTTTAACTTCTTTACGGACAACTAATTCGATTATTTTTATTAAGTCATTTTTCTTCATTACTACTCCTATTGTGTTTCTACTTTTTTACTTAAGATTGTATCTAATCTTCCTTTAATGGAACTTACATCTCCTGCTAACTTTGTTCCCTTAGCTGTCAAAGTTTTTACTGTTAGTCCCGTTCCAAATGTTATTAACGATTGTGATAAATCATCTAACAAACTTTTTAATGTATTACCTAATGCTACTGGCTGTCGTGAACCACCTCCGTGCAGTTTCACTTTTCCACTATCTGCGATTACCTCATTATTATTTTTTGCTCTCGTAATAATATTATTTTCTGCTCTTGCTTCTATATTTTCTTCTTCGGCAAGTGCTTTGATATTTTTCTTAGCTTTAATTCGTATATCCTTTTCTAATGTAGTAATGTCTACATTTTCAGTAATAGCTTTTACATCAACATTTTTTTCACCTTGTAAATAAACTCCGTCCAATAAAGAACCAACTAAAAAATTATTATTAGAAAATAATGTTGCATTACTTTTTGCATTTATAACTACTCGGTGTGAGTCAAAAATGATGTGGGGTTCCGTTGTAGTTATATCATCTTTCAGTTCGTTAGAAAATCTTTCTAACATTACATTACTTGGTTCTTGATACCAATCTTCAAAACTTACTTCTTCGTTAGAAGTAATTTCTATTGAAGAACTTATTGCACTTAAATAAATATTAGGTGAGTCTTTAAAGTCTTCTCTAACTTCTCTTAAATCTCCCGATTCATCTAAATCATTATATTGATTACTACCTAATTGTATATAGTTTCCAAATCTACCTTGTATAAAAGTATCGCCCTCATTGGGTTGTATTTTATAGTGTTGGTTATCTCTAAAGTAATCACCTCTTATGTCTTGTGATTTTTGGAACCCATCCATATCACTAAGATTAAAATCAGAAGTGTTTAGTTTAGCTAATGGGTCTACAATACTTCCACCTGCTTTTGCTCTAACAATTGATTGTGGTAAATAATATCTTTCACCAAAAAAGTCAAAACCAAGAACTACATCTCCTGGTAAAGGCATTTGTATAATGTTTGCACCTATCGGTCTAAACTCGCTCAATCTACCAATAGATAAATCTTGTTCAGAGTAAACATATCTACCAACAATTCTACCATAGTCGATTGATTCATTTTCATCTTTTAAAATCTCAACGACTTCTAATGGTTCCATTTGGTGAAACACTTCTTTTTGAAGAAGTTGTTTTACTTTAACTCTTAAGTTATCTTCTGTGACTAATCTATTTGATAATGGATTAGATTCATTAGTTCCCTTTTTTAGAGAATCGAAAAATGCCATTTAGCTTTCCTTACTGATAGAACTTTCTATTTCGTCTTTTTTGATTTGTAACTCTTGAACATCTGTTTCTATTGCACTCATCAGTTGTTCTTTTTCTGCTTCTGATAAACCGAACTCACCCTCATCGGCCGATACTCGTTTTTCAGCTGCTGTAATTCTTTGAACGATAGTTGCCAACTTAACAAGTTGTTCGTCGTTCTTTACATTGATTTCTAAATACTCTTTTAGCATAGGAACTATTTGAACGGCCGTATCCCCGTCCTTAATAAATCCCACTACCTCTTTCATCAATACTTCTAATTGTTGTTTATTAGTTTTGGAATTATCATATATGTCCTTGAAGACATCTGATAAGGTTTTACCCTCGAATATTTCGTAATCTTTTGCCATAGTTTTTACCTAATAATAAATAGTTGAATGTCAAAAAAGAGTGATATATATTTATATATCATTTGATTTTTGTTATATATGCTTATAGTTATTATACGACTACGGAATTTGTAGTCTTTTAGATTAATAAAAGGGGGAAACGAATATGAAAAATACTATGGCTATGGTAGTAGATGTAGTGGCAGGTCTTAAAGATGTGCTATTATCTATTATCGGTCTTGGGGTTCTCGTTCAATTGATT
>Ga0257114_1001922_pt1 | contig 14263 bp, 12 predicted proteins | sample SI112_10mmetaG_FD_190149 | JGI IMG/M metagenome (GOLD analysis project Ga0257114, IMG submission 190149) | Marine microbial communities from Saanich Inlet, British Columbia, Canada - SI112_10m | ecosystem: Environmental > Aquatic > Marine > Inlet | place: Canada: British Columbia | collected...
ATTGGTCCCCACGGTGAGACCACCGAGACGCACGACATCGTCTATGTCAGCGAAAAGTCGGGCGCCGGAAGAGGGCAAAGGATTACGATGCGGACCTGGGTCCCGAAGCGTCGCGATGCGGACGACGATGACGTCTACTCCCGCACCGATTACGGAGACTGAGACTCTGCACACGTGCACACTGACCGTGTCTCAACCCGGTGCGCGCGTGTGTGTGTGGGTTTTAGATGCAATGTGTGTACAGGTGTGCTTGGGGCGCGTTTCTCAATTGCATTTTTCGAATTTCACATACTTGCGGGAGGCGACGTCTCGGGGTTACAAGTGTCTACCACCCCCCCAGTGCCCCGACAAGCTGCCCTGGTTGGGGCACCAAGCCAAGACGACAGTCGGAGCATCCTTGCGGCGAGTAGACAAACAAACACGCCAAACAAACGCAAGCATGGCTTCCTCCCCGACCAACGGCAAGCGCCCAATCGAGCCCTACGAGCTGCTCGTTGGACTTGCCCGGGAAGCCGACGTCGTTGCCGAGCGTGCTAAAAAGCACGCCAGGCACAATCAGGAGATTGCATGCAATCTGGTCCAAGAGGCCAAGACTGCCAACGCCCTTGCGCGTGAGGCAGAATTCAATGCGGTCCAGATCTGGGACAAGGCCAAAAAGGCGACGCCCGAGGGCGTCGATTTCGAGGCGCTCAAGGCGCAGCCGCCCGCCAAGTTTGACACCCCAGAGAATACGACCAAGGTCCTCGACATTCAAGAGGCCGAGCCGGGCGACGATCCCGAGTTTGACGAGGCCATGATGAAGGCCGAGCAGGCTGCCATGGAGGCGGCGGAGGCGGCCGAGGAGGAGCCCGAGCCGCCGCCCGAGGAGGCCACGCTCAACGGCTTTCCGATTGGAGAGAGCGCTTCCAATGCCGAGCTCGAGCAGCTGCTCAAGTCCCAGCACCTCAAGCTTACGCAAGGAACCTACGCGGTCACGGGGCAAGTCGAGCAAGTCATCGAGCCGGGACTCTGTGGCCGAAAGTCTGACGTCTACGATTCGAAGGAAATGTTGAAGGCGTGCACGCCCAGGTTCTTCTTCAACGCCGCGCACAAGCAATGGCGTAGGCTGGCGCCCGAAGGCTGGTCGGCCGAGGCGACGCAGGCGTGAAGAGACGAACGCTCTTGTAGAGTGTACACGAGTTAGGTGACCAAACTGAGTTTTAAAACATCCGCTTTTGCAGTTGTACCCCCAACCACGCGCGCTAGCGCCGTGCGCGTGTTTTGTCTCACTGAAACGCGCACTTGAAGAATGCACCAAAATACATCGTCGCCGCTCTGTGCGCCTCTGGAGCTGCCTACGAATTGCGCGATACGAATTGCGACAGGGCGTAACGTTGTGAGCCTCAACGAGATTCGCGGGCTTGGTCCTCTCTTTGACGCCTGGTTGCAAAATGCGCAATTGGCTTTGAATGTGGGCCCACGCAAAGGCTGCATCGCCAAGCCGTCCGATGGCTCGCCACTTAGGGTCGAACTTCATGCCGAGAACATGGAGTTTGGGTACGAGCTCGTGCAGGTCGCTCCGCACGCGTATGCGGCCTGCCTGTATGGGATGCTGCGTGTGCGCTCGCTTTGCGCCGGGATGCACCCCTTTTACTATTTTGTGGGCAAAAAGGCGCTGCAAGATGCGCGTGTCGTGTCATGTGATCGCGTGGGGGGCACCGTTACTCCAAAGGCGACCTGGTCAATGCGCGCGCAGCACGCACGACCCTTTGGCAAGTTTTGGGAGCGTCAGCCGCCGTACCGAGCGCACTTTTTCGATCCATCCCTCCGCAAACGGGGCCGCCGCACCGCGCTCGTTCTCACCAAGCAAGGGATCCTCGGCATGCCGTCATTTGCGCCCTCCGGGACGCGCAACGCCTGGTCCATGCGTGGCTTGATGGGACTGCTAGGGGCGCTTTCCGCGCACACCGACCAGGTTTACTACTTTCGCGCGGGATCCGTCATGGCGTGCGAGCAGACTGGTGACACCGGCCCCGACGTCTACAACGACACGTCCGAGATTCGCGCGCGGTTTCCGCGCGTGAACTTGCTTCAGGATCTCGTGCCAGACGCCAGGGACAAAGCCTCGCTCAATGCGCAGCAACTGAAACTGGCCGCCAGTGCCGATGTCGTCGTCGCGACGCAAGGTGGAGCGGCCGTACTTGGTTCGCTCGTGGCCAAGCGACTCGTCATCCTTTGCCGCCTCGGCCAGGAGTGTTACGGCCGACCACCGGACGTGCACTGGTGGAAACTACTAAACCAGGCGACCATCGTGACGGGCAGCGACGAAGCGCAGTTGACGCGCAGTGCAGTTGCTCTGCTCACGGCGCCAAGCCGGTTGCGACGGGTCGCGTCTGAGAAGTAGTAAAACCAACGGTGTTTTGAAGACGCGCTAATTAGACGGGTGTCGACTGCTGTAGAGTATGTGTGTGTAGGTAATACGTTATGGCACGCATTCTGGCACTGGACGAAGTGCCAGTCTCGCTCCGCAATCATCTCGTACGAGCGCTCCGCTCGTTTGATGAAGCAATCCTCCTTCCTCAGGCGGAGAGGCGTGATGACACGGGCGTCTTTAAAAACATTGTCTTTCGTCTTTCTGGAACCGAACCTAATGTGCCCATCTCAATCTTTAATCCGCACTGGTTTACCGGCGTGTCCGCTGTACGCGTAGACGGTCCCGTCGTGGCACAGCTGCTCAGAAACTCTGAGATGCGGCATGCAGCCATGCGGAGGCTGCGCGACGCGATTCCCAGCGAAGTCGCTGATAGCAGCCTACAAGTCGGCCCGGCACTGGACTGCGACGAGTCTGACCGGGATCGTCACGAGTGGATTGCCGGCTTTGACGGTGCCAACTGTTTCGTTGGACTCTACTGTGCCGACCACTCGAGCGCTCCCGACCCAGCACGTCGTGGCATGGATAGAGTGCATCAAGCATCCTACCTCGTCTGCAAGGCGGGCGCTGGAGTTGCGGGGGCGACGTTCCACATGCGACTTGTTGCGGCGCTCAAAAAGGGTCTGACGCTCGAGGAGTGCCTTGAAAAAGGAACCGAGCCCGGACCCGCGGCGCTGCGCAGAGTAAGCATGGCGGGTTCGCGCAACCGTGCGCGCATCCTCGAGCTCGCAGCCAAGGCGCTGGGGTTTCCTCTGATTGACACCGTGCCCGACCAGAGCTCGAGTGGCAAGTATCGAAGCGCCGTGACCCAGGTCGACGTGGCGGTCAACTCCTTGCGCCGCATCGAAGACGCGGCACAACCTACGTACCAGTACACGACCGCCGTGGACGCCGCAGCGAGCCAAGGGCTCATGAGCATGTCGAATGCCGCGGATGGAGTTGTTCTCATTTTGTCGCCAGGGGGCGAGGTACGCCAAACTCTTCGCAATGAAGCCCACTGCACCATCCCCTATGCCTCCCGACGGCTCGTCAAAGACGGTGACTTGATCGTCTCGATTACCAAGGAGCACAAGGAGGCAATTCGGCACGGAGACTTTGCCCATCCCGACAGCGATTTCGTGAGGGACCGATTTACATGGAAGAACCGCCAATTTCCCGGACTCGAAGCGCTCGCCGCCAAGGCCGACGTCGAGCCGCTGGCACTGTGGGGCTCGTACGACAAGGAGGATTACCTCTCGCGGTTTGCGCGCGAGCTCGGCGTGGCGCAGTGTCAAGTGGTGAGGTTGCGGCCCACGGCCGTGTGCCTGGCCGGCGTGGACTCGGGTAAGCTGCGTGCGGCGCTGCGCAACATCGATTCCTCGAGTCGGATACCGGCGTCAACACGATCGGCGGAGACCGCTCCGGCACCGCCAAAGCCGGCACCCAAGCCCGTGGCCGCGTCGGTGTCTGTGGCTTCTGGAGGAGATGGCAGTACCGCCATCGACGACCTCTTCGCCAAGCGCCTTAATGTATTGCGTGCAAAACGCGAGACGGCACAGCTCGAGGAACGCGTAATGTGTATGGCGACAACGACGTCGGCGGGCAACGAAGACGTGCATGAAGACGACAATGCGTCGGGGGTGTTTGAGTATCATCACGACCACGTGTAGTGTCATGAGAGTCGCGTTTAAAAATTGCTTTTATTTATGAACACGAAACAGGTGTCCGTGCGTTTTCGCAACACAGGGCGGGTCTCCTGGCAACTTGCGCTTATTTGCCATCTCGATTTTTTGGACACGGCGGCAATACTTGCCGCCGCCGAGTCGAAGCTGCCACACGGCAGTCTCGTCTATTTCGCCGATGCGTGCATCAACGTGGCCTCGGGTGTGACACTCGCGTTCCAGTGCGGACATGATCCCGTCTGCGTCCGCCTTTAGATCTAGCACGGTGGTTGCGCCTGCGGCACCGGCGTAGGTCGGCGAGGCCAACCGCACGGCACATGCAGCCATCTCTCGAACCGAATCGCACATCCACGCGCAAGGTGGTGGCTTGGGTAAGTCTGAGACCGGATTTTCAATCATTCCAGTCATCGAGATGCGCAGGCCAGTCTCCGATGCCGGCGGTGGTCCACTCGTGCCATTGCTTTTTTTCTCGTGAGTGCACCACAGCTCCACCTTGAGACAGCGCGTGCAAAACCCGGGGAACAGGGCCGACTCTTGCGCGTCGACGCGGCAGTGTCGTGGACAGCACCGTGCGTTGTCGCGTTCGACGAATGCGGCCCCGCACAATTCGACGCGAAACTCCAGGGCTCGAAAGGGGGTCGTGGAGGTCTTGCTGTGTAGCGAGCAAACGCACGCCGAGGAGGCAGCGTGCAGTGGGCAACGAATCAGTGTGTGTTCATTGTTCTTGTAGAATCGTGGGTCGTCGTTACGATGCACGCTCGCGCGATCAAAGTAGAGCATACGTGCACAGCCTTGTGGTACAGCCGCAGTGGCGAGCACGTGGAGCCGGAACAAGTCTTGGGCCATCGTGGCCAAGTGCTCCGTCATCCACGTGGGCAAGAGGTGGTAGCCATTGCCCGGTGTCGGTGTCGGTGCCGATTCGCTTGATACCTTTGGGACAGGTGGCTTTAAAAAGAGCGAGGTCAGTGGATCGGGACGCAGCTGTCCCAGACGACCACGCCCCGCGCCTTCAAACAGTCCTGGCAAAACTTGGCGCTGATCGTCGGGCAACCGGGCTTCCAGGATGGTTCGCTTGGGAGCCGTCTTGTGTTGCTTGGGTTTGGATGCCGGAATGAGGTAGACCACGGCACGCAGTGCATCGCGCTGTTGGCGCACGACTATGCTGGTGCCCTTTTCGTCGAGTTCAATCGTCAGATCGGACAGTGCGCGTTCGTGTGGATCGAGACGTCGCGCCATCTCAGCCGTTTCGCGAATTGCAACACAGTTGAGACGGCTGCGCGTGTCGAGTTGCTCGGCAGCATGCACACTAATCGTCTCGTGTGTGCGCAATTGCAGTCGAACTTTTGGGAAGGCAAACGTCGTGTTGGAATCGGGAAGGTCCACCAGGAGTTTGCGGTAGCGTTCGGCCAGGGGATTGCTTGCGGCCATCGGCCCGGTCACTGGCGGACACAAGAGCGTGCCAATTGAGTCGATGGCATAGGGTTGTAAGAGGTTTGGACGCTTCAGTGTCTTGCTCAGGCACTCCAATAGAGGACGAAGCAGCAAGAGACGTTTGCGCGCCTCGTCGTGGCTACACTCACCAGTTGGTTCAATCCGGTCGCGGCGACGGGCAACGTGGGGAAACGCATCGCTCATTCACAAACAAGACAATTACACGCACTCTGTTTCACATACAATCAGATACACACGCCGCAAGGATTGTGCCTTAGCGCGCTCAGTGCCAGCTCTTGCTTGGACGCGAGTTGTCTGGTGGAGGATCGCTGCGTGGCAAAAGATCGGGCACGTCCCACTTTTTCCGGAGCTGGTCGGCCACACTGAGATTTTCGATTTTAAACTCGTTCTGGGTTGCATTCCACCACAGCGAGTCGTCGCTCTTGCGCGCATATACGCGCTGCTCGTCTCCGTTTTCGTCAGTGTAGATTTGATAGGACTCGGCCAGATCTGGCCCAACCCTGAGTATCGGCGAGACGTTGACCATTACGGTCACCATACCCTTGGACTGATTGGAGTCCATGATCATTCCCAATGCCCATGCACAGACCAGCTCGCGACCGGTGGACTCTAGCACGTGCACGCCCCGCGAGAGTTGCATGCTCGAGAAGCGCACCAGCTTGTGCTTAAACTTGCCACCGCCTGCGTTCTCAACCTCGAGGCCCACGTATAGCACCGATCCCGGCAGCGTCTTCTTGAAGCAGCAACGCGTCGCCTCGCCGTGATCGAGACGGCACGGTCCGTACACGGCCACATTGGCAATGGTGTAGTCTCGAAACTCGTGCTGTGGGTCCTCCGAGTCGACATTGTTGATGACTCCGTCGAGTCGGAATGGAAAGGAGCCGTACGTGTACGCTTCGTCGCGTGGCTCATCGAGCTCGGTGTTCAAACTCTCAATCGTGCGCGTGTACGCGTACGAGTTGGTGCCGTGGCCCAATCGAGCGCCTGGCTGGTCCTCCCTGCGATTGATGGTCGTGCGCTCCACAAAGACAATGTCGCCCTCCTTGGGGGCCGCCCGCAGTCCTGCCGTTCCCCTCTGCGAGTATACAATGCGCACGTACGGAATCTGCGCATTCGTCTTCTTGTTGGACTCGGACGATGTGGGAATCGGTCGGTGGCCCTCGGGGATGCCATCCCCGGGACTCAAGGGTAGCCGCGCATTGAGCGGTTTGCTCGGAACGCCAAACGTGGGCGGGCCGCTCGACGGGCCGAGGTAGCCCTGCAGAAACTCGTGCATTTGTCGCGTGCGCGTCGCCATAGCGATTGCAAACGAACCCCTCTTCCTTTTAGATGGATACGCCACACACTGCTTCCTAGTCGGACTCTTTGCGGCTGTTATCCACACACACACGCACTACACACATGCTAACCAGCACACTCGTCTTAGCGGGAAGAGGGCACGAGTCTCTGTTGCAGTCGTCGTGCACGCCTACTGGTCTTCCGAATCCGAATCGGGATGCCAGTGTGCCTCGTATAGGAGCGTCACTGGCGTTCCAGGGTTGACGTCGATCTTCTTGTAGTCTTCCTGTCCGCGTTTGCCGATTGTGATGGTGAGCGCACCACGAGTGTCGGGCCAGACGACGCGGCACGCGGAAATGTCGCAGTCGTTTGAAAAGGTCAGGCGGCCGCGATCGGTGTTGCGGTGGAAGACGTGCTTGTTGGCCGAGATCGACGCCTCCAGCTCCTTGAGCACCACCGAGTCACCATTGGCTGCATCTTCGGCATCCTCGGCGCGAGTCGCGAGTGCCGTCGATTGGGACGCCCCCGCCACTGCGAGGACCTCGTCCACGTCCTTGGACTTGGACATCTTGCGACGCCTCTTGTTGCCATCCCCGCCGACCTCCTCCTCTTGGCGCAGCTTCTCGTCGCGCTGTGCCGACATGACCGTGAACCCGAGCGCCGCCTTACGTTTGGTGCCCGACTTGTCCCACTCCTTGCCGAGGATGCGGTGAAGGGCCTTCATGACGCCGACATAGTGCCGCGCACCTTCGGGCGACTTGTCGTCCTCGAGCTTGACCGCGTTGATCCACGGCACGCCATTCTTTTCCTGGGCACGACCCTTGAGAAGCGGGACGAGCTTGGGCTTGTCGCTGGCAAACTCGTTGACGCCGTCGGGACACTCGGGCGTGCACTTGTGCACCCAGACTTTGCCAAATGGCATGTCGCTCAGGACATTGAGCCACTCCTCGTCGAGGGGCTCGTGGTCCTCTCCGGGAGGGTGGCCAATCTTGGACAGGTTGAGCGAGCGAAGGTAGTCGAGATTGAGCATCGCCCCGCAACGAGCCTTGTGCAGCTTGGCGAGCGCCGGGAAGGACTCCTCGAGCTCATAGTCGACGAGGAGTTTCTGGATGGCCACGACGTGGCTCGGCAGCAATGGCCACGCGCGCGTGGTGTCGTGCCAGCCGACAATGTTGCGCTTGTCGGCATCGGGGCGCTCGGCGCGCAGCTCTTCGGCCTCTGCACTGGTAGTGTCGGGCGTGATCGAGCAAAAGATGACCGGCTGCGGCGCGTAAATGTATTCGTACTCGGTACCCATCACGTCTTTGACCACCTTGGGGTTTCCGGACTCGTCGAGTTCCTCCGTTGTGTGCGAGATGGCGAGGCGTTCCGCGGTATTGTCGTAAAGGTCCCCGCTATCGTTGACGTCCGGGTCCTTGGCAAAGGCCATGCCGTTGCGGTCCACGGCGGGGTGGACGGGAACCGGGTATACCATGTAAATCTTTGACAGGGATTTGAACAGTGCGTCGCGCTGACGATTCCAGGCGTCCTCGTCCTCAATCTTTCCAACCTGCAACGACTTGCCCGTCTTGTAGTCGTGCTCGACGCCGAGGACAAACATCTTGAAGGCCTCGGTCGAGGCCGTGCACAATGCCTTGTGGCCCATGCACCGCGCGAGATAGTCAGCCTTGGTGTAGGTTGGTAGCGGGTTGACCACGAAATCGCCATTGGAAACCGTGGGAACCATGGTCGGATTGTCTGGGTCCGTCCAGCAGGTGCCGTGGCATTTTTTCTTGTCGAGCTCAAACTCCCAGTCGGTGGGCTCATACGTGTCCGAGTCGTCCTTTTTGGTCCAAGGCCATCCGTGAAACCCCTTGCCAATGTCGGGACGTCCTTTGAAGGGTTTGCCGGCATTGATGAAAAAGTAGCTACGAACCTTGTTGTCGCGAGTGGCAGTAGCTTGGTCGATAACCTTCTTGTCTAGGGACGGGCACTGGTCGGATCCCAGAGGCTTCATCGAGATCATGTGGTCGATTGGAATGTTAAACAGGTCCTTGTTGTGTTGCATGAAGACGCTGCTTGGCTCCTCCGGCTTGGGACCAATCTGCAGGGCATCCTGAAGCTGCTTGATTCGTGCGGAACGCGCTTTGACGAGTCCCTTGGACTGTGCCGTCGCGGCCTTGGATCTAGCAGCAGAACCTCCCCCGATTGGCTTGGGTGGACGTCCAGCAGCACTCATTCGTACAATGCCAGAGTTGGAGGCGATCCGAAGTGGTATTGGTTATTTATACACAGTTCATGCTCCACTCCCCGCAAGGAGATTCGCGAGCCAGGAACCGTGTTCGTAAATCAAACCTCGTGTTCTAAAATTGACACTCACGCGCAGGCAAACGTGAACGTGTACACAAACTAAAAGTGCTCAATGATGCCCACCAGATTGGTGCCAGGTACCACGTACACGTGGGTCTTGGACGCGTCCGTCACGCGATAGAAGCGCATGCTTCGGACAGAATCCGGCAACTTGTAATGGCGGGTGTTTGACCCGGTGTCGGATTGGTTGTCTTCTTTGCGCTGGTTGCCCTCCTCGCCATCATCGCCATCATCGTCTTCGTCGTCTTCTACCACGGCACGGCGCTTGCGCGGCGGCTTGTAACGCTTCAGAATGGACGACTTGGGCTTTGTCTTGGGGTCCACACGGGACTGTGCACGGCGTTTGCGACGCCGTGCGCGTTCATCCTCTTCGTCCTCTTCCTCCTCCTCTTCGTCGTCGTCTTCTTCCACTTCCTCGACACTCTCTTCGTCATTGCATGCCGCGGTGTGCTCCTCGGTGTGCTCCTCGGCGTGGTCGCCGCCTAGCACGATCAACTCTTCCTCGCCTTCTTCATGTTCGATCCCATCGTCCTCCTTTTGGTCCGCCTGTCCATTGTCAGCAGATGCGTTTCCCGAGAGCGTCGTCACCGCCCAATGGGAGGCCGACAAGCTTGTCTCGGACCGTTGGCGACACATTCGCATGCTCAAGCACCGGCGGTATTGTCCCGGCGTCCATTTGCCGTGCCGGTCTTCCATGTACCACCATGGCTCGAAAACCGGCATGTCGTTTTCGGCATTCTCTTCCATGTATGCAATCAGTGCAGCCGATCCTCGGCCCCTTGGAGACACAATCGTGCGGTCCACACAGCGCGTGACCTTGTCGCGTACATTGCACAATAAGGAGAATTCGATGCCACGCATTTCCGACCGATTACGCGGTTCGGTCTCGTCGTTCATCTCGTCTCCGGGAAAGAGCTGTATCGGTGGCAAGACGAATGACTCGGATGGGCGACTCATGCCATCGCGGAGCAGCGTCTCCGCCTTTTCGATGGCTTCGACGACGCGCTTGGCAGCTGCCGACGTGACAATTGTAAAGTCTTTGACGGACATCTTGAGTTCCTCATCGGTCATCGCGTCTAGACGTTCCTCGAGACAGTGTACGATGTTTGAAAGGAGGTTTTGGAGCCACACATAGGTGTGGGCCATGATGTGGCACTTGGGTCCAAGAACAAACCGACCGCGATAGGCATGCGGCATTTTGGGACAGATGTCTGGAACGTCGGGCCGTTCCGCAATCTTTTGGTCGGTTTCGATACGGCGAATCATGCGCGAATGGAGGTTTTTGAACTTGCACGTGAGCAAGAACGCCTCGTCGTCTTGTGGCGTGTGCTTGAACACGACACTGTCGCCAATGATGTCGAGTGCAACGGAAGGGTTTTTAAGCGACTTCTTGGAGACGCACGCGTCACAGGCAATACTCGCCTCAAAGGGAAGCCAGCGAATATCGGTGACCTCTGTACCTCGTTCGTCCAAATGCGCATCTTCCACTCGAACGCGTCCACCAACCAGGTCTGGCACATCTGCTGGCGATTCGGAGGCTGTGCCGTATTGAAACGCAAGCGCATCCACGGATTGTATTGGCACTTCTTCTACGTAGCGTGCACGCTGCAAGATGCGTAAAAATGCTGGCGACCAGGCAGCGCTTGTCGATTGGCCACGAAGCACAACCAAACGCGTTTGTAGGTTGGTAAACGCAGCTGCGTAGCTTCGATTGCAAGGCTCGTGATAGGGAACGTCCACGTTGCGTAGGCCAAGCTCCATCACGTGAAGCGCCCGCCGCACCTGATCCACGGCTTCATTCTCGGGGGCATCCGCAAGCGCTTCGCTCTCCATGCGTGCGTTTGCGGTTAAGTATGAGCGCCAGCTAGGCCACTTGCCGCAAGGTTGGCACGCGTCTTCCCGCCGGCCGCTAACTTTACGTTTTGCGCGAGCGCGGCCTTCGGGGCGCCTCGCATCGCGCCCACGATGGCACTCGTGGCGCACGACGGTCCCGCACTCGTGCAAATCCCGCCCGCCAAAGGCAAGCCCTACATCCTCTCATTCGGCAAAACGCAGTACCTGGTACCGCATTCGGCCATCAAGCTCTTCCCCAAGAAGCACAACGAGGTCTCCGACGGCAAGGTCCTTGGATCAATCCTGGCCACCAAGGCACCCGAAAAGTGGCTCGAGTATTGCAAGCCGGACTTTCTTTGCCACATTGAAGTCGATGGCATGAGCTGCGTCTACACGACGTTTAATGTTCCGGGACACTCCGAGGAGTGCCGCTTCCTTCGTTTTATCAGCGGAACCATTGCCGACAAAAACTTTCCCACCCACGCCGCTGAGATTGACAAAAAGATCGAAAAGGGTGACATCACTCTCAGCAACGATCGTCAGCGCGCCCGACGCGACGTGCTCAACTGGAAAAAGGACGTCAACTGCCCCAACAGGGCGCAGATCAGCCCGGAGCTTAACAAGTGGACGGCCCTCGACAAGGATGAGAACGTCAAGACTTGCCGTGTCGAGCCGGAGGCCAAGAAGCGTCAGCTCAAGGTGAATGGTGGATCGGGCACCCTAAACGGTGCCATTGGCAAAAATGGTCAGGGTGTCCAAAAGTCGCTGCGGCACAACTTGCAGCCAGAGAACGTTGTCGAGTGGGAGGTAGCCTACTGCATGGGTCCGAAGGGAACTTACAATGTTCACGAGGTTGGCAACGTGCTGCGCATTACGCAGTACAAACACTCGGACGGCGTTGTTGAGGCCACCACCACCGCAGAGGCGCCAGACACGGCAGAGTCGACTCATGCAGAACCCACTTCCAATGGTCGTAACAACATGGAAGAGGACGACGAGGATGAGGAGAATGACCTCTAGGTGCCGCGCTCAAGGGAGGATGTTTGCAACTCCAAATCCAAAAGTACAGATTTGTTTAGAGTGCACGTGTGGTGTGAGGGGTGTGTGTATGCATATGATCTTTTAAACAACGATCTCGCCATTGTCAAGACGGGCAGTGGCGAGCCAAGGTTTGCACTGCAGCCCAATCGCACCGACTTTACTGTGGAGCGGCGGTTTGCGTAGGCAAGTGGCATGCGCAATCTGCGCATGCCACCTGTGTCTTGCGGCAAGTACCACCACACTCCCAGCACTCTCACACTTACCATCGGAGCACATGCCAGACGCGGTAACCGAGACGAGCAATAACGATCCCATACGCGTCAAGGTGGTCTCCAATACTGGCAAGGAGGTAGTGTTTCAGGTCAAGCCAACGACCAAATTGGGCGTACTCATGCGCGAATACTGCAAACGCCTCAGACTGAACCTCGACTCCACACGGTTCCTTTTTGATGGCAATAGACTAAACGAGGGCCTACTCGTGAGTCAGTCTGGCCTTGAGATGGACGATATTATCGACGTCCAAGAGCAGATGGAAGGCGGGTGAAGCGGCAAACGCTTGCGCGCACCGCTAATCGCGATTTGAGTCAAAGTGTGTGTAGAAGAGTGTGAAGGAGCCACTGCGCGTGCAGTTTGTTTCGTTGTAAAAAGAATCCGCCCAAAATGTCTTCCGGAATGGACTTGCGCAAACGGGGCAAACGCAAAGACCCGGAAACGATTGCATCAAAAAAGCAGCGTGGTCGATTAGGGGACCCCCTAAACGCAATCGACGCTGGCTCCCCGGGCGAAATTCGAATCTCCTCGGACACAATGATTGCGATCAGCCACTTGTACAACTCGTCCCCGTCTATCCAAGCGGCTCGTGCCATCCTGCTGGGCCAGCTGCTCGGCTCGGGCGTCGTCGTGCGCCGACAGGGCCGCGACGTCAACCTCAAGCCAGTGTTTGCCAGACACCTCGAGGACGTGTGGGTGCCCTTTGCTAGGCAAGTCATCGACCACTTTCTCATGTTTGGATTTGTGCTGGTCTCGCTCGAAAAGGAGTCGCCGCCACCGTTTGCAAATTTTGTCAAGGGTAAGCAGCTCGCGTCCACGTCCAACATGGCCCCTCGAGGCAAGCAAGGTGCCACCAAGGAGGCGCCCACGCCTTCGGAGGTGCGTGCCAAAGCGGCGCCGCCCATTACCGACGACGCGCGATTGGACAGGCGCATCAACGATACCAAGGTGGCCGGTGGAGGCAACCTCGTGCCCACCGTTCCCGACTTGGGCCAGTACGAGGTCAGCTTTGTGCACGTCGGGGAGAGCAACTACCAGCGCGAGTACCGGGTGTTCTCGACCAACAGCGACTCGGTACGCTCTAGCACAACACACACATTAGAACAACGCCTTTAGTCCCTTTAGGTCCTTGGCCGCAGTGGACCACACCGATCGGAGCCGCAAATGCGTGCGCAGGTCTACCGCCAAGACTTCTCGTCAGAGCTGTTTTTCAAGTCGCAGCCCGACGCCGCGGGCAACATTTGCTCGCCCGTGTCCACCGTGTTCCAATCGGCCTCGTTCATCTCGTCGCTCGAGGAACTGGCGCTACAGGCCGAAGTCGTGCGCGCGAGGCAGCTGCTCGTGACGCAACCTGCCATGCGCAACCAGGGCAACCAAAACCTGGACCCGAGCAACCTCTTCTTCGACTCGGAGTCGCGTGCCGTGCAGGCGTCGTCGGCGTCGGACGAGGACACGGCGCAGGCCCAAAACCTTGCGACGACGGCCAAGCTCATGCAGATGATCAACCGCATGCAGACGACGGACCAGGCGGGCCGCGAGCGTCCGGCGGCCTCGGGCGGCGTGACGCACGTGCCGCCGCCGATGCCGCCGCAGCTCTTCACTTGGTGCGTGTTGCAAACCAAACCAACACGCGTGACCCTTTCACACAACTCCTACTCCACCACAGTCCGGAGCGCCAGCAAGTGGTGCCAGGCGTGCGCCCGCCCGAGGCGCGTTCGGACCTGGTCGACCTCATGCGCGTGGTCAACGACCACAGTAAGAATCCAAAGACTTGAACACACTGACCAACAATGCACTTACACGCACTGTTTGTGCCCTGGCAGTCGCCGCGGCTCTCGGGGTGCGTGCCATCGCCTTCAAACCCCGTACTGCACATACGCACTCATTCGTCGTCATCTGTGTTGCAGGTTCCCGCCAGCGTGATTTTCGAGGGTGAGCGAAGCATCTCCAACCCCTGGCCCTGTGCACT
>Ga0257114_1001923_pt1 | contig 14262 bp, 13 predicted proteins | sample SI112_10mmetaG_FD_190149 | JGI IMG/M metagenome (GOLD analysis project Ga0257114, IMG submission 190149) | Marine microbial communities from Saanich Inlet, British Columbia, Canada - SI112_10m | ecosystem: Environmental > Aquatic > Marine > Inlet | place: Canada: British Columbia | collected...
GGGACGCGCGGGACGCGCGAAACGATGCGAATGGCGAGGGATGCGTCGGTGGAGCGGGCGGGGGGGGTCGGCGCGGCGCGCGACGCGCGGGCGGGCGACGGATCGCGACGGGATCGCGATCCCCCCTTGATAAGATAGGGTTTGGCGCGGGACGACGGATGCGCGCGCGCGGACGCGCGAGACGACGGATGAGGATCGGCGCGGCGGTGACGGCGGCGTGGACGCGCGCGCGAGGGCGAATGAATGAAGACTGACGAAGCGACGATTCGCGCGCGATCACAGTGTCTCCCCGAAGGCTCGCGGTAACTTCCAAGTCGTCGCGTCGGTGACGAAGAAGCCCGACTTGTCCGACCCGGTGCTCCGCGCCAAGCTCGCCAAGGGCATGGGTCACAACTACTACGGCGAACCGGCGTGGCCGAACGATTTACTCTACATTTTCCCGGTCGTTATCCTCGGTACCATCGCGTTGTGCATCGGCCTCGCGGTGATGGAACCGACCCAGCTCGGCGAGCCGGCGGATCCGTTCGCCACGCCGCTCGAAATTTTGCCGGAGTGGTACTTCTTCCCGACTTTCAACGCGCTTCGCGTGATCCCGAACAAGCTCCTCGGTGTCCTCTCCATGGCTGCCGTGCCAGTTGGTTTGATCACCGTGCCGTTCCTCGAGTCGATCAACAAGTTCCAAAACCCGTTCCGCCGACCGTTGGCGATGACGGTTTTCTTGGTCGGTACCTTCTACGCGATTTGGATGGGCATCGGTGCCTGCCTCCCGATCGACAAGGCGATCACTCTCGGCGTCTTCTAAGCAGACGGAGCGGATGTCGTGACACGAGAAATTTCATTTACGCTCTTACGTGGTGATTATTCTCAATTACTTTAGAAGGGGAGCGCGCGACGTCGTGATTGGCGTCGGATAGCTTGTAAAATCCATTTACGATTTACATTTACTCTGCTCCTCGCGCACGGCACGGTGCACGATTGGTGTCGACTAGCTTCCAGTGAAATCCACGCGCGCTCGGCTATTCGTCGCGCGAGCCGAGACGACGCGACGGCGCCTCGAACTTCACAACGCGACGCCATGGTACCGCACGCGAATCAGCCGCCGTCGACCGTAGATATCGCTCACACACACGCGCTCGACGCCCGCACGCGCGCCCTCGACGACGCGCTCGCGCGCGAGCGCCCCGCTGGGATGAACTCGTTGTTGAAGGTGTGCACGTGGAACGCGCAAATGTTGCCGGGCGTGTTTGCAGGTCAAGGAGGGACGAGAACGGACATCGCGAAGCGCGCGCACGCGATGGCGAATAACATTCTGTGCTGTTCTCGAGCGGACGCGATCGACGTCGTGTGTTTGCAAGAAATGTGGGAAGTCGAAGCGGCCAAGGCTTTGAAAGTGGCGCTGCGCGAGGAGTTTCCATTCGTTTACGCCCCGAGCGCCCGATGCGGGTTGATGATCGCGTCAAAATTCTCGATGGTGTGCAACCACTTCACTGCGCTACCGGCGAAAGGGGTCGAGAGATTGTCGTTCACCAAAGGCGTGAGCACGAGCTTTTTGCGCTTGACTGCGGCGGAGGACCCGACGACGCGAGTCGCCATCGTGCTCAACACGCACCTGCAGTCCGACTACTGGTCATCCGGGCGAGACACGCGTGCGAAGCAGATCTCGTGCATCAAGGACGTGGTGCATCGCGCGGAGATGGAATGCGCGGGTAACGGGTACGAGGTCGATCGGATTATGCTCGTCGGCGACTTGAACATCGTCGCTGGCTCGGGCGAGTACGAAGATTTGATGTGGAACAAGTTTCCCGGCGCCGTCGATCTCATGGCGCCGTTGACTGATATCGATGGATCGATCGCTGGACGAGAAGGATCGACGAGAGGTGTCGACCGAAGTTTTCGTTTGACCTTTCCCGTCGCGCGTTGGCGGCACGTCGTGTTGCCGTGTCTCGGCGAGTCGCGATACATCGATTTAGTGCCGAAAGTCGTCCTCGACTACGTCATCGACCTCTCATCGATGGTCACGCGCGGCGTGCCGCTGCACCACAGACACGCAGACTCTGGCTACGTACACCATGCGATGTGTCGAGACGCTCGGGGGTTGGCTCTCAGCGATCACTACCCAATCGTGGCCGTGTCGCGGAAATTCCCCGATTACAAAGCGACGCGGCCACAACGGCCGACGGCGCTCGCGGCTTGACGATGATAGAACTACAACAACTACTGATACTGGTAAATTACTGTTGCTACTGGTGTGCTACGATTGCGAAGCGTCGCGCTTCACGGCGTCGCCTCTTCGGGACGTTTTCCCTTGAGCGCCGAAGCCTGCAGTTGTCGCTCGACTCGATCGCTAAACGGCGTCGTGCGCGTGGGAACCTCGGCGTCTTCGGGGAAGTCATTCGTCACCCGCGGAGAGCGCGGTGTCGTGTCCCCCGCGCCGCCGTCCTCGTCCCTCAGCCTCTCCGACACGCTCGTCGACACCGACATCGCCGTCGCGCTCGCCGCGAACGCCGACCCGAACGACGCTCGACTCATCGCGTCCACCGAATCGTTCGCATCGCACAGCGGCGGCGACACCGAATTCGCCCTCCGCACGCGTTTCAACTCGATCGCATCGCTCGTGCTGTCCACCAATCCCGTGACGTACCGCCGATCCAACACCGCGCCGAACGTCGTGTGCGTCGCCCCGCGTTCTCGAATCTCCCGCAGCGTCGCGTCGTCCCGCCCTCCCGCGCCCAGTCCTCGCATCCTTCGCTCGTCCGACATCCCCTCCATCAATCTTTTCCGCACCGCGCGCTCCTCCGCGAGCATCACCGCGTGCGCTCGCCGTTCCGTCGCCGATCGTCTCGCCGTCGCCTCCCAATCCGCCTCCAGCGCCCGCACGCGTCGCAGCAACCCGTCCGCGTCGCTCGCGCGCGCCGCGCCGTCGCCCTCGTCCCAGTGTCGCGGCGTCGGCACGCCGTCGCTTCGCTCGCGCGCTCTCCCGTCGCCGCCGTCCACCGCCGTCGTCGTCGTCGTCGTCGTCGTCGCGCTCGAGTCGCGCGATTCGACGCCGTCCGTCGTCTCGCGCGACGACGCGGGCGCGCGCGACGCGCACGCGCCCATGTCGCGCGCGCGCCTCGGCGCTCGCCCTCGCGCGACGCGTCGTCTTCGCGTCGCGTCGTCTTCGCGATGTGCGGCGGCCGCACTCGTCGCCGATGGGCGCGTGCGCGTCGTCGTCGTCGCGCGCGGCGCGTCGCGCGCGCCGAGGCGCGTCGACGCGACCCGACGACGGCCTGCGCGCGGCGCTCGACGCGTGCGCGCGCGCGATGGCGACGAAACTCGAGCTCGAGCGCGCGCTGCGACGAGGATTCCTGGCGCTCGCGCGCGCGCGACGCGACGACGGACGCGCGTGCGTCGCGGTGGACGCGCGGCGCGCGCGAACGCGCGTGATCGAAGCGGTGGAGGGACGACGCGCGACGGCGACGGCGACGGCGGCGGCGCGCGCGCCGCGAGGGCGGGCGGTTCGCGAGGCGAAGGCGGCGTTCGAGGACGCGGCGCGGTTGGCGTGCGAGGCGTGCGACGCGGACGACGCGGTGCGAGCGCTGACGTGATCGATCGCGCGAACGCTCTCGGTGCGTTGTGTTTTTTTAGTATGAGTCGTATGTTACACGATGCGCGGCGACGCGGCGCGCGGTTAGACGTCGTGCGTCGCCGGTTTGCGGTCGGCGCACGTCTTGGATATCAACCCGCGAACCAACGAAGAGACGATGCCGGCGATGAACACAGCCACCATGAAACACACGAGCACGAACACGGGGAGCTCTCGCTTGGACGCGGTGAGAATCATGTCGACGCCGACCGCGACCAAGGTCGCGGCGACGGCGTAGTTCAAATCCGGGAAAATCTCCACCGTGCCTTGCAACTGCGGGTACAACGCGCGCACCAGGAGCACGGCGCAACAATCGCCGCAGACGACCGCGAGCAAGTCCGTGTGACCGACGACGTAAATGGTAGACACGCCGTCGATGCAAAACATCAAATCCGACGCCTCGATGAAGACCATGACCAAGATGAGCGGCGTAAACTGCAACGCCCCATCCGGCGTACGCACGTAAAACGCGCTCCCTTCGTATTTCGTCGACATCCTATTCCCGAAGCACCCCCGCACCCCCTTGACTATCCAATTTGAACTCAAATCATCGTTATCGTCGTCGTCTTCCGAGAAGTACGCCACGCACACGCCTTGATAAATTATGAACACGCCGATGAGCACGAAGAGCACGCGCACGTACGTGTACACGCCGTGAAAGCTCAAAAACAGCGTCACGCGCACGACGAGCATGATGGGCAAACCGGCGACCAGAATTCCCGGCCTTCGACTCGGCGGCACCTTGAACGTGCCGAAAATTTGATGAAACACCACCAAGTTATCGAGGCTCAGCATCGTCTCCACCGCCGCGCTTCCGATGAACGCGCTCATGAGCTCCTTCTTCTCCGCCTGCGTGCTCGTCGTCCCCCAGAGCACCGTCATGACCGCCGCGCTGATGGCGACGAACATGAAGATCTGAAACGACGGCAGTCGACTGACGACGTCGTTATAACCGCCCAAACATCCCGGGTCTCGCTTTCCCCACACCGAGCGCGAGCTGTCGAAGTGCGCGTCGTCATCGTCGCCGTCGATGAGACGAGACGTGTCCGTCTCGAACGCGCTCACTTTCGTTTCACTCTTTTTCGCGGACATCGCGCGATGGGCGCCGCGCGCGAGACGTGACGCGCGCGATGTGCCGCTCGATCGCATCGCGACGTTGATATTTTAGTGTTCAGTCGGAGACGACGTCGACCGGGACGAAGAGACGCGCGTTCTGTGCGTCGTGTACGAAATCTAAAAGTCTAAAACAATCAATCAATCAATCAATCGCGCGCTCACTCGTTCGCTTCGATGGTTTCGAGCTTGGTGACCGCGTCGCGCTGCTCCGTCTCGCCTCCGCTGCGACTTCGCGTGAGCGCGCCGCCGAGCGCGGAGACGCGCTTGGATTTTTGCTGCGTCACTCGGCTTTGCATCGCCTCCAAAGCGGCGGCTGGGTCGTCCTTGTTCGCGATGAACAGTGCTTGGAGCGCGGCCATGGATTTAGGCATCTTGTCCACGTCGACGGCGATCGCCGCGAAAGAGTTCGCCATTTTCCAGAGCTCGTCGTCGGCGACGTCGCACTCGGCGTAGAAATGCTTGTAATACGCCGCGATTTGCTCTTTGCTGGGCGCGTCGAAGCGCATGAGGACGTCGAAGCGTCCGGGTCGAATGAGCGTTGGGTTTAACGACAACTTATCTCGACACGTCAGGAAAATCAAGCGACCGTCGACGGCGGTGACTCCATCGAGCAAAGAAAGCGTCGACGAAACGGACAAATTTCCCGTGCTCTCCGGCGCCGGCTCTCGAAATACCGCGTTCGCGCCGGGCGCGTCGACGTCGTCCAGGAGAATGATCGATCGTCTCTGCGTGTTCGAGAAGAGCCAGTGTAAGCCTTCATCGTCCAATCGTTCATCGCTAAGCCGAATGGTGTACAGAGGCAGTTTAAAGTGCCCGGCGAGCGCGAACACGAGCGACGTTTTCCCAGTACCGGGGAGACCGTGAAGTAGGTAACCGCGATGCCACGGCAAACCGCGATTGACGTACCAACGCTCGCTCGACAAGAAATCGTCGACATCGGCGACGAGCCGTTCCCGAGCGCCCGGAGGCAGCACCACCGTTTCTAGAGGTCGACTCGGTTTCTCGCGCAAGATCCACTGTTGTTGAACTCGTTGCGCGTGAGACGGTTGACGTCCCGGCGTCGTCGTCTCGTGATACTGCGTCACCGTCTTCGGCATGTACACAGACGTGTGCTCGCTGCAGCGCTGTTGTTGGTGCTTCTTTTTCGCGGCCCGACCCCTCTTCATCAACTCGAACAAGCGCTCCTTCATGCGAGCCTCGGATTGGAAAAGCCGATACATCTTCACCTCAAACTGATCGCCCAACGAGTCTCCGTCCCCGCGTCCCGGCGCGTTCCTCTCTCGCTGACGCACGAAGTCGTCGTACCAGGAACCATCCGTCTCGTCGCCGTCGCCGCGTCTCGAAGCGTTCCCGGATCGATGCGCGACGCGCACCGACTTCCCGTCGACGCGCGTTCGAATCGCGCTTCCCCCCACGAGCGCATCCAGTCTGACGCCGCGCAGCGATCGATCCTGCGGCGTTCCGGAGTCACCCTTTCGCGCCTCGCTCGCCCGCGCGGATTGAAATCCTTCGTACGCGTACCGCGCGCGAAACTCGCACGTCGACGACTCGCGCGAAAAGTATTCCTCCACGAACGCGCGCACGTCCTCGTACTCGTCGTCGTCGTCCTCGTACGCCCCTCGCGCGACGACGAACGTCATGAACACCGCGCGATCGACCGCGACGACCGCGCGCCGCGCCAGCGCGCGCCCGACGCTCGCGAAGTAACGCGAAAGGCTGAACATCAACCCACCGCTCACGAGCGCGTTCGTCGTCATCGCGCCGTACATCGCGCGCGTCAGCGCCCGCGCGCGCGCCGCGACGATCGCCGCGAGCATCGCGAGCGTCGGCGCGAGGCGCGCGACCGCCTCGCGCGCGTCCATGCGCGTCGAGAAGTGCCGACGGTTCGTCCGAGAGCGCGCCGCACTCGCCCGCGCGCATGATTGGAGCCGTCGCGCGCGCGATCGCGATGCTCGCCGCGCGATTCGCGCGCGCGATCGGATGTTTTTTGCTGCGCGCGACGCGCGTCGCGCGGAGGCGTCGAGCGGACGCGGTCGCGCGCGACGCGCCGTCGTGTCTGCCGTCCAAATTTCGCAGAACTCGAACCGGCGCGTCGGAGTGGCCGACGAGCGTCGAGGAGGCGACGGCGGTCGATCCGCTTCGAGAGCTCCTCGAAAAAACGCGAGAAGTCGCTCCCGAGACGATGCGGAGCGTTCGGAGCGACCGGGCGGTTCGCGTGACGTTTTTGAACGTGTACGACGCGCGGCGCGACGAGACGGCGAATCGACGACGGGACGGCGAATCGACGACGGGACTGACGAATCCACGATCGACGCTCGAACAGGACGGACGAACCCGTGCGGGCGTATTGGCTGGCGTACGATGGACGGGTGAAGGCGTACAACGTGTTGCGGCCGGGCGAGAAGCACGAGCAGAGGACGTACGATTCGCATCCGTGGACGTTTCTTTCGTGCTCGCGATCGAGGCAGCGATGCGTGGTGAACGATTCGTTCATCTATCGCGTCGTCGCGCGCGAGGATGAGATGGATTACGACGAGTGGGATCAAATCTGGACGAAGAGGGAGGAGGTGGAGATTCGCCGACCGACGATGGAGACGTGGTCGATCGAGAATCATTCGACGTTCTGCGACGCTTTTAAACTCGCGACGCGCGCGTTTTTGTTGGCGCACAAGAGACTCGAACGCGAGGGCGACGGACGCGATCTCGGGGCGCTTCCGACGGATCTCGTGGTGGAAATCATCGAACGCGCGGCGCCGATCAAGCCCAAGTACGTGTGGCCGACAGCCGAGACGAATACGACGACGACGTGATTTTGCAGACTACTTTCTCTCCTAATACAACGTGATTCAACTACTTTCTCCAGCGTGCGCGCGATTCAAAGACGACCCGTGTCCACCCCAGCCAGTCGCTTGAGAAACGCGTACGACGTGTACGTGATCGCGACGCCCGGCGCGACTTTGGCGAATTCAGGGAGGATGCCGCGGTACAGTCCCGTGACGCCCTCCTTCGCCAACACACGCTTAAATACACCGACAAAACTGTCACCTCGCACGGCGTCGCGCATCTGCATTCGGCGTCGCACGAGATCGATGGGGAAAGTCGCCGTGGCGCTCACGACGGCGGCCGCGCTCCCGCTCGCCAAATCGACCGCCATCGGATACATCCCGTGATCGAGCGATTGCAAGTGATTTCTCAACGTCTCGTACGCCGCAAAGTTGAGCGCCAAGTTCGGCCCGACGCCGATCAGCGTCGGTTTCAGACCGCGGTACAAGCCTTTCGTGCCTTCATCGCGCAAAATCTTCATGAACGCGTCGGCGATGCCGTTGTAATGCTTGACCGTCGTCTGCGCGGCGAGGCGCGTGCGAATCAAATCCAAGGGATACGTCAGCGTGCACGCGATGCAGCCCGCGCTCCCGCCCGCGAGCAAGCGCTGCGCGAACCCCCACTTAAACGCCCCCACCGCTGGGTCGCCGTTCTCGTCGAAGTGTAACGTCGTCATCACTTCATCCAGCACGTTCATGATTTGCTCGTACGCGTAAAAGTTGACGGCGCTGTACGGCAGGCGATGTATGATCGTCACCCCGTTCCCCTTCCAAAGCGCCGTCACTCCCTCCGTGGCGACGATCCGTCGCAGCGAGCTCACGATCGACGCTCGTCCCGCCGCGGCCTCCCACCCCGGCACCGCGTTCGTCCCCTGCAACTGGTTCAAAATCGTCAACCTCGCCAACGGCGCCGTGCACGACTTACTAAACGCCCCCGCGATCCCTCCGCACACGAGCAGCTTCGTCGTATCGTTCACCGACGCGTAATTCATCGGATTCACCCGCTCGTACCGTCCCTCGCGCGCCTCCTTCGCCTTCGCTTCCCCCTTCGTCCCGTCGTCGTCGTCCCGCGTCCCGCTCGCGTCCTCCCTCGCGCGTCCCCGTCCCAACCACCCCGCCGTCGTCCCTTTCTTCGCCTCCACGAGCGGCGGCAGCGACGACGGATCCGACGTCGACACCCCCATGCCCTGCGTCATCCTCGCCCGCGCGCCCGCGCGCTCGCGCCGCGTCTTCGCGAGGTCGACTTTCGAATCGCGCGCGCGATCGATCCCTCCCTCCCTCGACGCGCGGCGCCGTTCGCCGCCGCCGTCGCGCGCGTCGTCGTCCGACGGCGCGACGCGCCGATTCGATCGCGCGCGTCGTCGGCGCGTCGCCGCGACGTCGTGTGCGGCGCGATCGAATCGATCCTTCGCGCGGACCTTCGCCCGCAGTGGTCGACGCGCGCGAATCCATGGGCGTCATCGCCGATCGCCCGACGCACGACGTCGTCGATCGCGCGCCGAGTTTCGGCGCCGTCGGTGCGCGCGACGCGACGCGCGCGACGACGCGACGCCGCGCGACGCCGCGCGACCGTCGATCGGTGACACCGACGGCGACGCCGCGCGGCGACGACGCGAACGGACGACGCGAACGGACGACGCGCGAACCGTCGATGCGTTCTCGCGCATCGACGACCGACGCGCGACGCGCGACGGGAGACTGACGGAAGCCGTCGGGACGACGCGCGCGCGCAGCGAGCAACTTTAACGCGACGGACTACCGGGACATACTCCTGGGCGCGAGCGCGGGCGGTGGATTGGGATGGATCGTCGGCGGCGGCGCGCAGGCGAAGGTGTGCATGCGAACGCCGACGGCGGTCACGATGGGGGGACTCGGGCTGGCGTTCGGGGTGATGTACGCGACGCAGAGCAGCGCGGCGCGATTGATGGGGTTTCGGCCGAACGCGTAGACGCGCGGAGCGAAGCGATTTGTAGCATACGAACGAGCGACGCGTCGAACGCGGACGCCGTCGAACTCGAAACTAATCCAACGCGTAGTGTTACAGCGGTGCGACGTCGCGCGCCGAGACGCGAGACGCGCGTTAAAAGTCGCGAGCGACTCGGCGAGCGCGCGGTATTATTAGCCGCGGCGACGCGCGTCGATTCGCGTCGTCGGCTCAGCCCTTGGTCCACGCTCGGAGCGGCATCCCGATCAACACTACGAGCGCCAGCACCAGCGCGATCGCGACCGCGAACTTCAACCGTCGGTTCGCGCGTTCGGTGAAGTAATCGCCGACGCTCGCGAGCGCTCGCGATACTTTCCCCCGCGAGACGCGCGGCGCGAGCGGCGACGTCGACGCGCGCGCGACGCCGCCGTCCGACGTCTCGGCGAAATCACCCAGCGCGCGCTCGACGTCGACGTCGCGCGAGATCAAGCCGTCGGTGCTGCACGAGCTGTCGGTGCGCGCGTGATTTCGCGTCGGGGTGCCGAATCCGAGGGGAATTCGCGGTAAATCGCCCACGGAATCCGCGCGTTCGCTCGCGAGGGGGCTCGAGGACGCCGAGTCGGCGCGCGCGAGCGACCCGGACGGCGACATGGCGCGAGCGCGGCCGGACGCGATGGAGTGAGCGCGGCGGACTGACGGTGACCCGAACGGACAGTTGAAACAGACAGACGTCGCGAGGCGAGCGCGACGGGTCGCGCGCTCGAGGCTACGCCGCTAGTGTGGAATGAAAACGCTAAAACTAATATCCTACTGTAACGATATGAAACTATGTTTTCGAGCGCGAGCGCGGATGCGGACCGAGCGGGCGCTCGAGAAATTTTTTGATGGCTCGCGCGGCGACGCGCGCGACGTCGGCGCGGAGGCCGATGCGGTGGGCGATTTCGGGAACGTTGATCCCCGACGCGTTCACGGTGGCGCGCGCGCGTTCGCGTTTGCGCTCGAGCTCTCGCGCGGCGAGGGCCTTGGCCACGTCCACGGAGATTCGAGCGGTGAAATCGTCGGCGACGGAGAGAAGCAGCTTCGCGGCGGCGCTCGTCATCGAATACTCGATCGACGCTTTGCCCACGCGCGAGCGCGCGTCGATGATGACGGCGATCGACCGCATCATCATGTCGTCCAGCGCTTCCGCGCTCACACACTCGGCGGTGGCGGAATATTTCGGAAGCGTCGGCACGGCGTTGGCGACGAAACCTTCGTCCTCGGGAAGCGCGTCGTCGTCGTCGTCGTCGTCGTCGTCGTCGTCGTCGAACGCGCGCGCACCGACGCATGCATCGACGTGATCTTCGCTCGCGCGCATGAACTCGAGCATACCGCGCGCGCTTCTCGGTCGACACGCGCGTCGCGTTCCCACGGGCGCGTCCGCGAGCGCCTTCGCCCGAAGCACTCGCCGCACGCGCGTCTCCAGCGTCCGTTTCCTCCACGATTTCGTTCCCGGTTCGTCCGCATCGTTCTCGCGCGTTTCTTCGCCCTCGCTCTCGCTCTCGCTCTCGCCCTCGCCCTCGAGCGTCTCCCCTCGCTCGACGCGCGCCGCGTACGCCGCCACGCGTTCGCACGTCTCGAAATCCACCCGCGGCACGTGCCGCAGCATTTCCTCCCCCGCGCCGACCACCGCGCGCGCCATTTTCGCCACCGTCGACCCCGCGCCGTTGTACGCCACCGCGTTCGCCTCCATCAGCGCCAGATCCTCCGCGAACGCGTCCTTGCTCGCGTACGCGCTCGCGCCGGCGCGCGCGCGCATCGTCGCCACGTCGATCGGCCGCTCGATCACCGCGTAGTAATCCGGCGCGTACCGCGCGTCCACCGGCACGGCGAACGGCTCCGCGTCCTCGTGCGCGCGCAGCTCGGCGAGCAGGGCGTCGAGCGCGACGTCGAAACGCCTGCGCAGCGGTCCGCGTCGCGCGTCTCGCGCGTCGCGCGTCGTCGCGTCGCCGCGCGACGCCGCGCACGCGCGCGCCCACCGCGCGTAATCGCGCGCGTCGCCCTCGAGCGAGGCGTACGGTCGCGCTCGAGCGCGCGCGCGTCCATCGTCGCCGTCGCGCGTCGGCATCGACGCGCGTCACTGTGCGACACCGAATCGTCGACGCGCGGCGTCGCGCGCCCGCGCGCTCGCATGGCGCGCGCGTCGACGCGACGCGACGCTCGCGGCGCGCGCTCGGACGCGTCGCGACGACGCGCGACGACGCGCGACGACGCGGCGTCGACGAATCTTTTCGTGCCGCTGGCGGTCGTCGGCGCCGTCGCGTTCGCGCTGCTGCGACGCGCGCTCGGACGCGGCGGCGCGCCGGCGACGACGCGAAAAACGCCGACGAAAGCGCCGTCGAGCGCGTCGCGCGCGGCGACCGCGGCGCTGCCGAGACACGCGCGGAGCAACAACAAGAAGAACAGGGCGCGACGCGCGGGAAAGCGCGAGCTCGCCGAGGCGCGACGACGCGAGGAAGACGTCGCGAGGGCCAAAAGCGAGGCAAAGGCGCGAAAGGGGAACGACGTGCCGAAGGTGCGCGCCGCGGACGACGACGCGGGCGCGCAAACGCGCGAGGATTGGACGACGCGCGACGCGAATCGGGACGCGAACGGACGCGCCGACGGACCGACTGACGACGACGACGACGACGACGGCGCGCGACGACGCAGGATAAGGACGTCGTCGGCGGTGAGGCCGGTAAGACGTTTACCACGACGTCGCACGTCAAGACGTCCGCGTGGGCGCACGATATCGACGCTCGCCGCGCGAGCGGCGCGTAATGCGAGACGAGTCTCAAACCCTCAACGCGTTAAACATCGCTTCGACACACGCCCGCGCGACGCGTCATGCGCGCCTCGATCGCGCGCGCGTCGACGATGCGCGCGAACGCGTCGTCCAACGCGCGTCGTCCGACGCGCGCGCGAATCGCGCGATCGACGGCGTCCCGCGCGCGTCCCGCTCGCGTCGCGCGCGCGCCGAGGGCGTTCTTCGAGGACCAGGAGGACGACTTCGATCTGTCGCCGTCCACGACGGCGACGGCGACGCCGGACGCGTGGACGACGGGAACGTTCACGCCGCTCGACGAGCGGTGCGTCGCGTTCGGGGTGTCGCACCTGGTGGAGGGGGCGCACGACGCGGCGGAGTACATTTTGAGACGAGGGCCGAAAGTCGTCGTCGTGGAGACGGCGGTGACGAGCGAACACGGCGACGCGACGGGAAACGCGGTGAATTACGAGCAAGGAGTGACGGCGATGATGGTGGACGCGGCGACGGCGCCGGAGGCGCTGGTGTTCGTGACGCGATTGGCGGGGGCGCTGAAGGGGGAGCTGGGACCCATCGCGGACTCGCCGCAGTGGGAAAACATGAAGGCGCAGTTACCGCCCGAGGTCTTGGTGTACGCCGCGGCGTTCGCGGTCGGAGCGACGGTGATTTACGGCGATCGACCGAAAGCGGTGACGTATAAGCGATTGATGGCGACGCCGACGCTGGAGGAATTGGACGGGACGTTCGCGGCGCAGAGCGAGCGGAACTATCGCCTGCTGTTACCGGAGGATCACCCGTTAGCGGCCAAGGCGAACGAGCGCGTGGACGATTGCTTCGAGCGAATCATCATCGACGAGCGCGATCGCGTCATGGCGTCGACGATCAAGGAGTGCGCGGAGAAGACGGACGACGGGACGGTGGTCGCCGTCATCGGCGTCGACCACATCGCGGGCGTGTCGCGCATTTACCGAGACAACTTCGCGGCGGCGGAGAACGACGCGAAAATCGCCGAGCTGAACGCGGCGCCCGAGGGCGCGCCGGATTCCATGGGCGTGCGCGTCGCCCTGGCGCAGCGTTTGATGGGTTTGAGATGTCCGCCGGCGTTGGTGGACGACGTCATGCGAACGCTCTCGTGGGACGTGCAGAACCTCAGCGCGGCCGACGCGAACGAATTCGAGCTCGTGAGCGAGGTGTACGGCTCGCCGCGCATGCTCATGGCGTGCGTCGAAGATAAAGAACTTCTCGACGCCGTCATCGGCGGGTTCAAGTGCGACTACTCGGAAGAAGTCCTAGCCCCCGTGCGCGCGGTGCGGCCGATCAACGGCGGCAAGGGGTACAGCGACGAAATCGTCAACGCCCTTCGCACGTCGTCGTACGTCAACTTCAAATCGTGATCGTCGTCGTCATAGGCCGCGTCGCGGCGCGTTCGTTGTTTAATATTCAATTCTTTCGTCAATACACGAGTTTCACCCAATATTGCTACCATTCCTTCCAAATTTCTTCATGAATACTCGCCTTGCACTGCGCTCGTTAGGGTGCTCGTCAGCGTACACGTCTGGCTCGGAGCGCGAAGCTTCTTCACGAAGTTGTAACCAATCTTCCACCGCTTCAAGAATATCTTCGATGTCAGCGTCGTTCACGAAATACCGTCTGATGATTGTGTAGTAGCTCTCCACTGAGGCTCGTGCGTACTTTTTGCCTGGCTCGTATTCGTGATTCTCTAGCCACACTTTGAAGGCCTTCAGATATTCGTTTTCGTCCGGATTCACGGCCGATTGCTGGCGATATCGCTCTTTGCGACCAGTGTTGCTTATATCAGCGAGAGGAATGCCCCGTTTGGAAACTTTGTGACTATCCAAGCCTTGTTGATAGACGTCGATCGCTTGACGGAACTCGGCGTGGATTTTCGGCGACTCACGTTGTTCTTCCACCATTTTGTCCTCCATCTCTCGATAACGTTGGCACACCTCCAAAGTTTCAGGCCACATCG
>Ga0257114_1001932_pt1 | contig 14239 bp, 10 predicted proteins | sample SI112_10mmetaG_FD_190149 | JGI IMG/M metagenome (GOLD analysis project Ga0257114, IMG submission 190149) | Marine microbial communities from Saanich Inlet, British Columbia, Canada - SI112_10m | ecosystem: Environmental > Aquatic > Marine > Inlet | place: Canada: British Columbia | collected...
CGCTCTGCGGGACAACCTTTTGCAGCGAAGGAATGGCGACGCGGAGGTACTCTAAGTCGAGCGACGGCGACTTACTAACCATAATGACGTCGTTGATGATGTTCTTCGCGTATCAGGACGCGATAATGCGGCCTAGCGCGGTGAGCGATGCGCTGTGACGGCGGACATGGCGAAGGTTAAATCTATTGAGCGAGGAGACGCGCGAGCCAAGAGCGCGCACGGCGGCCAATGGCGAGTCTATGCGGTTTAGCGGCCAATCTATGCATTGATATTCTATATCTAAAACCAAAAGTTGATGCTTATCGACGGCGTGAGTGCGCGGACGTAGTGCCAGCATTTTGCCGGGATGTAAACAAAGTCGCCCGGTCCGACTATAACTTCGTACGCCGTAGCTAAGCTAAATTCAGGGAAGCGATCGAGGTCGGCGTGTTCCACGTCCACAGCGGAGAAGTTCCCTTGCGAATGTCTCGTCGTGGATTTAGACGCGGTCGTGCGGTACATGTAAGGCGTATCCGACTCGAGAAATAGTCTTATCAACTTGTATCCCGCAACCTGCAAGCACAAAAACACGCGAAGTGAGTCGACGGCGGCGGCAGGGTTGGCGAATACGAGTGTAGGGCGCTGTGTAGGCCGACGCTCATAACTTTGATACGCCGGTTCTATTGGCGCTCGCGTTTATGTAGGGAGTCGGTATCACCGGGCTGCCATGACTTTCACAGACCGGCTTCTATTAGACTCCCGCAACGAAAGTGGACAAAAATACGAGTTGCTCAAAGCGCACCTGACCAAATAAATTGTCGTACGTGTCGAAATGACACGGTGTGATCGTTCCCGCGGTACCCATCCAGACGTAGACCCGTTCGAAGCTAGGGGCGCAATTTCCAGCGCTGACATATTCTGGAACCGCGTAGTCTTCCGCCAACTCGCGAAGCTGATCAACCAGTTGGTGCTGCGCCAAGTACGCAACATCACCTGTGCTCGCGCCCCTCACCGAAGGCAACATGTCCTCATCGATAAAGTCTGCGATTGTTTTCACCTGTTCTCTCCAGTTTTCAACGTCGCTGTACTTGCCTATTTCTAACGGTACGCTGCGGTGACCGTGGACGAATCGCCACCATTCCAAGTCGGCCCATTTGCGCAGCGCCGGCCATTCCTCGCCGAGCGATTCGATGAAGACCGGTATCTCGGTCTTATAATAGCGCTGCTTAAACGTTTTCGAGTCCATTTCGCGATGATGCACTCGCGCGAGCCTCGTCTGCGCGGCATGATCGCCTCGGTCGCCTTTCGGCGCCGCGCTCGGGAACAACCACTCGCTCGTCGACGCGCTTCGCGCGTGCCCGGCGCTCACCTCACGGCGTCCGTCCACCCCCAACGCCCGCTCGCACGCGCGCACGAAATCAACCACCATATCCACGGGCGCACCCACGATCACGGCCATGTCCACCGCCAGCATCGCCTCCCGCGCGCTCTCCGCTCGCGTCTCGCCGTCGCCGTCCCGGTCCCGCAGCGCCGCCGCGCACCGTCGAAGCTGCGCCAGGACGTACGCATCTCGCCAGCTCTCCCGCGGCCACGCGCCGCGCGCTTGCAGCGCCGCGTACGTCGCGTCGACGACGCGCTCTCGAGCCTCCTTCGCGTCGTCGTCGTCATCCGCGCTCGACGACTTTGTCAAGACGAGGTCGAGCCAACGCGCGAGTTTTTCTTCGCCGTGCGCCGCGATGTCCGCCACCGCGTCGCCTCCGAACGCGCGCGCGAACTCGTCGGTCACGCGCGCGTCTAACGCGTCGACGTCGGCGCTCGGAGCCATGCGAGCGCGCGCGAGGGTGAGGAAACGCGCAGAGTTGGTTGGTTTGGTTGTTGCACGCGCGCTACGACTGCCACAGCCGCTTCAACTCGCGTCCGGCTCGGCATTTCTCCACCGCGCTCAGCGCGATGCGCAAGACTTCGTCCTGAATCACGTCCGGTTCGCGATTGGCGTCGATCACGTCCCACCAATCTTCTCGCATCGCTTCGAAACTCGCCTTGACGGCGCGTTGCATCTCCGTCGTCTCGTATCGCTCCTCGCCGAAGCCGCCGCGCTTCGCCGCGTCCTCGAGCGATAACTCTAAATACATCAACGCGTCCGGACGCGGTAATCCGACTTCAGGGGCGCGACACCACTCTAAATCCAATCCATCCACCCCCTTCGCCGCCGTAAACGCGCACCCGCTGTACGAGTACCTATCGCACACCAACGTCACGCCGCTCGCGAGCTTGCGTTCCATGAGCGCCTTCTTCTCCCATCGATTCGCCGCGAACAGCAGGTGTATCGCCCCATCCTCCATCTCGCTCTTCGACCGCAAGTACTGATCGATCATCTTCCCCATCGCCGTCGCGCGATCGGGGTACCGCCACAGCTCCGCCTCGACCCCGCGCGCCTCGAGCGTTTGCACCAACCGCATCGCTTGCGTCGACTTCCCGCATCGATCCGCGCCTTCGAACAGCACGAACGCGCCTCGCGCGGCCACTTTTCCCGCGACGGACATCGTCGAAAGCGCGCCCGTTCGCGCGGCGTCTCGCCGCGGCGCGTCGCGGTGCGTCGCGCGTCGTCGCGCCGGCGTCGCGCGTTTCAAACGCGCGCGCGGCGACCGACCGCGTTTGACGCCGAATGTCCGAATTCTCCATCCCAGTATGGCGGGTTTATCCAGATCGCGCGCGCCGAAAACCCTAGTATTGTCGGCTGACTGTTTGCGCACACGACGCCTCGACCCCGCGGGGCGACGCGCGCGCGCGCGCCACACCGCGCCGCGTCATGTTTACGATCTCCGCGTCCTCCACCGCCGCGCGACCGACCGTGGTCGCGCACCGTCGCGCGAATAAGACGCGCGCGAAGCGTTCCGTCGTCGTGCACGGCGCCAAGGTGCGCGAACGCGCGAGCGCGCGACGCACGCGCGCGACGCGAACGCGCGCGCGAGTAATCGCGAGGGGCGCGATCGGTCGTGTTATCCTCGACGACGACGGCGTCGGACGAGGCGCGAACGCGATGAAGAGGACCGCGAACGCGCGTGGGAGTTTTGTTGCGTCGCGCGCGCGCGTCGCGGCGCGCGCGCGGGCGTCGACGGGGGGACGGCGGACGGGACGAGGCGACAGCGATCGCGCGGGGCGTATCCTCGAGGGGTTTGGCGCGCGCGCGCGCGGCGCGGACGAATCCGACGTTTGACGCGGTGTGGGTGGACGTGCGTTTGACGAGAACGGTAGACTGACGGATGATTGATCGTTTTCGCGCGTTGCAGTCCAACCCGGTGTCCAGCGGTTACGCCGCGGCGCTCGTCGACGCGTGCAAGTCCTCCGGCGCGCTCGAACAAGTGCACGCCGATATGGAGACGCTCGACGCGTACGTCAAGGCGAACGCCAGCGTTGCGGGCTTCTTGGCCAACCCGACCATCGTCGCGGAAAAGAAGAAGGATGTTTTGGCGAAGCTCGGCAAGGAGGCTGGCTTCCACGCGTTCACGAGCAACTTCTTGAACTTGTTGGTGGACAAGAGACGTGAAAACCAAATCGAGGCCATCATCGCCGAGTTTGAAACTTTGTTCTGCGAGGCGACGGACACGCAAGTCGCGACGGTGACTTCCGCGGTCAAGCTCGAAAACGAGCAACAATTCATGATTGCGAAGAAGTTGCAAGAGATGACGGGCGCCAAGAACATCAAGCTCAAGCCGGAAGTCGACGAGTCTCTCCTCGGCGGCTTCGTCGTGCAATACGGCAAGGATGGCTCCGGCTTCATCGACATGTCCGTCAAGGGACAAGTGGATAAGCTCGCCAGTGTGTTCGTGAACTAAGCGAATACGTCGTCGATTTGCCGCATAGCCGAAAGTAGAACCGCCGGACAAGTTCCGCCGCTGATTTAATTTCAATTCAATTGAGTCACCTCACACTTTCGTCGTCGCTAACTAATGGCTAACACTAATCTACCGCGCGTCGTTCGAGCTATTCGTCGCGCGACTGCTCGCGGCTTTAAAGAATTTCGCCCCGACGTACGCGAGCGTCTTCGTCGGCGACGTGGTCAGGAGCCCCGCAACTGCTTGTCGCAGCGTGCTCGCGCGTACGATTCGCCTTAGGCAAGCGCGCACCGCGTCGCCGACCCGTTCAGCGTCGTCGCCGACTTCAACTCTATTCAACATAGTCGTCACCGTCGCCGGCAACGCATCGATGCGCTCGCGCGTCGCTTCAGGGCTCTTATCTTGCCGCCACGTCGACGCCGACGTCTCGACGCCTTTGAGCTCGCGCACGACGTCCTCGTACATCTCTCGCATCGCCTCCCCGTTCGATCTCGCGATGCGCTCGATCTTCAACCCATCCTCCGCCGCAAACGCGAATCGCACGTCCCCATCGTAGGACAACCGCACGATCGCGCGATGAAAATCGAGTTCGCTGAACGTCTCCGGCAGCGTCAACAGCGCCGCGTTCGCCGCGCTCCGCGCGTTCCGCGCCTGCGCGTTCACGATCGCATCGCACGCGCGCGTCGTCTCGTGCGGCTTGTGCATCCTTCCCGCGACGAATAAATGCTTCCATCGCTCTAAATCATCCACGACGTCGCGCACGTCGACGACGCCGTACTTGTACGCGCGTCCCCGTTCGTCCCGCAGGCGCGCGTTGTAGTGCGCGTCCGCGCCCAGCGTCGTCGCCGCGCCGTGAATCGCGCGCCCACCGCCCAGGCGCGCGTGCCACGCGTAGTGCGATGGATTTCGCGTCGCGTTCGCGTCGTGCCACGCCGCGGGATCGCGCACGGCGACGAGCACGTCGAGCGCGCGCTCGGGTCCGGCGACCGACGCGTCGGCGAGCACGGCCGAGCCGTACGCCAGCGCGTGCTCCACGGGCGGCAGCGCGGCGAGGACGCCGGCGATGCGCTCGCGCGCGCGCGCGTTCGCGCGCATTCGAGCCGCGCGCGATCGATCGCGACGGCGCGCGCCGCGACGTGCGGCGTCGGTTACGGCGCGCGTTCGTTCCTCTATCCACTCTATTCTACAGTAGAATTTCTACGTCTTCCTAGGTTTCTTCTTCGACGACGGCAGCGCGTCGACGACGTCGCGCTCGCCGTTCGCGTCCGCGCCCTCGCGCGCGTCTCGCGCCGCCGCGCTCGCCGCCGCGCTCGCCGCCGCGCTCGCCGCCGCCGCCGCCGCCGCGCGTCGCTCCGCCGTCTTCGTCGTCAACTCTCCCGCGCCCACGTCCTCCGCGTCCTCCCGCGCGATCCTCAGATTTCCTATCTCCCCGTCCACCACCTCCAGCGTGAACGTCCCGCTCGCTTCGTCGAACACCAGCGCGCAGTCGATCCCGACGTCTTCGCTCGCGCCGTCGTCGCTCGCGCGCGGCGCCTCCCCCTCCTCCGCGTCCTCCCTTCCGCGCGCGCGTCGCGCCCGTCGCATCCCGCGGTACCGCACCGCGCGACGATCGCCCTCGCGCGCGTCGCCGTCCCGCACCGCGTCGAACGCGACGTCGACGGCGCCGCACGGCGAGATTTTCACGCGCGCGCGCGCCGTCGCGTCCGCGTTCGACGCGCTGAAATCGTACCGGAACACCGTCAGCGGCGGCGCGGCGCGCGCGCGCGCGTCGCCGAAGCGCTCGCGGACGCTGTCGCCGACGCGCACGGCGTAGACGTCGCGCGCGCGCGGCGCGCGCGGCGGCATTCGTCGCCGCGATCGATTCCGGCACCGCGCGACGCGTCGCCGTGTGACGCGCGCGCGCGCGCGATGGACGACGACGAGGCGTGGACGGATCGAGACGCGCTGGATTGGCGCGATGACGACGACGACGCGAGCGAGGACGAGGGCGCGAGCGCGCGAGGCGCGGATTACGATTTCGACGGTTGCGACGCGATGGCGACGAAAACGAACGACGACGACGCGCGGCGCGACGCGAGCGCGGACGCGACGCGCGCGCCCGCGGCGCTGTCGTACGGAAGCGTGTTCACGCACGCCAAGGCTGGGATGGAGAACGTCGATCGCGAGCGCGTGGCGAGGGTGGTGTACGACGCGACGGTGGGGACGCCGCACCACGAAAACGAGACGCGCAAGGAGCGAGCGACGTCGAAGAGGATCGCGGCGATGAAGGCGAAGGGCCAGGGACTGACGAAGACGGAGTGGGAGACGTTCGGACGACGGGCGGACGAGCGGGCGCGAGCGATGGAGAGGACGCGGAGCGGGGCGAGAAAGTGGTTGGTGGTGGACATGGATGGATTTTACGCGGCGTGCGAGGAGTTGTACGATCCGGCGTTGAAGAGCGTGCCCGTGGGCGTGGCCGCGGGACCGTCGAGCGTGTTGACGACGGCGAATTATGTGGCGAGAAAGTACGGGGTGCGGGCGGCCATGCCGGGATTCATCGCGAAAAAGTTGTGCCCAGATTTGGTATTCGTGAAGCCCGACTTTAAAAAGTACGTCAAGGCGTCGAACGAGTCGCGAGGCGTGTTCGCGCAGTACAATCCCGACTACATCGCCGGTTCGCTCGATGAGGCGTACATCGAGGTGACAGAGTATTGCGAGAAGCACGACACGACGATGGAGGCGATCGCGGAGGAAATTCGCTCAAAGGTGAAGGAAGCGACGGGCGGGTTGACGTGCTCCGTCGGCGGCGGGTGCTCGCGTCGATTGGCCAAAGTGTGCTCAGACTTCAACAAGCCAAACGGGCAGTACATCTTGGGTACGACGCGTGACGATATTCTGAAGTTCCTTCGCGACTTGCCTGTGCGCAAAATGTACGGCATTGGGAAGACGCTGGAGAGGATACTGAACGAGTTTGATATTAAGACGTGCGGCGATTTGCTCGCAAAGCGCGCGACGATGCTCGCCTTGTTCACACCGAAAGCGTTCGACTTTTTGCTGGGCATCGCGCTCGGCATCGGTACCGAGTGTCATCCGCGCGAAACGCCCGAGGGCTCGGGCGGACGAAAAGGTGTTTCCAAGAGCGAAACTTTCAAGGCGACGGCAGACAAGGCTTACTTGGATGCGAAAATGACCGAGCTCGCGACCGAGGTGGCGTTAGAATGTCAGAGGCTCAATTTGAAAGGCCGCATGGTGGCCGTGAAGCTGAAACGAAGCACGTTCGACGTTATTCAACGTCAGACCACGCTCGCGGGGCCGACGAACGATGTCAAGACCATCGTGAATAGCGCGTTGCGATTAATGCGCAACGAAAACTCAATCGGGGCGAACATGACTCTACGCCTCGTCGGCGCGCGAGTTTCGCAATTCGATCACGAAGAAGATGTGCCAGAAGATCAGAAGCGTATAGATAACTTTCTTGTTTCACCTAAGACGGCCTTGACGCAAGCCGTCGCGTCTGTAGAAGAAACCTGGACGTGCGACGAGTGCGCGCGGACATTTCCACTGAAGCAGCAGACTGAACATCTCGACTGGCACGTCGCGAGACGATTGCAATCAATGGACGACGCCGAACAGTCGCGCGCGCGATTCGCGGCTTCGCACAAAGTGCCGTCGAAGAAACCTCGTCAAGGCGACCTACGAAGCATGTTCTTCACGAAGAAATGATAGAAATAATTTAGCCGTTCATTCGTTCATTGTACATTCCTAGATTTAGCGCGCGGATGCGATCAATTATTCCCACGTCGGCGCGCCTCACGCTCCTCCCACAACGCGACCAATCTGTCTCGTTTCGCTCGACGCATCATGAGCTCCTTCGGAGTCGGCGGCGCTGGCGCGTTTTGCGCCACAGTTTCCAGCGGTTTCCTGGGCATCGGCGTTGAGCGCAGCATGGTTTGCATTCGTCGAAGCCACGATTGATACACAGTCATATCCACGAATCGCTCATGGGCCGTCAGGTCGTCCGCTAAATCGAGCGTCGCGACGAGCAAACACAACTGATTGGGTTCTAAGTTCTTTGCCAAGAGTCGCGGTAAATCGAGCCACGCCTTGTGGCGTCGTCCGCCGAGCATGAGCGCGGTTTGCGCCGACGCCGGTGTACGGGACATGAGCTCACTCAAGTAGCCGCACAAGACTGCCGCCTCGTTCGCTCCAGATCCCGTAGAAAGTCTCGTCGCGGCGAGTGTACCAGCATGTGTGGCGTGGACGAATTCCGACAGCGTAACGTCCTCAACGTATCCGCACGCGCAAAGCATCGCCTCGAGACGATCGAGCGCGCGAGGGCTAGCGCGCTGAGGCTCGAGCTTTTCCATCACGTTCCTCAGATGCGCAAGCGTGATTCGACCGATCGAAGAGCCTTGCAAGCGGAACAAAGGCTGGAGCAAGTCGAGACGTTCTCTCGCCACCGTCCAGACGATGCAGCACAAATCATCCACGAGCGGACGCGCATGCGTAAACTCAATCGATTCGATCAAGGGTGGTGCCGACGGCAGTGGTGATTCGACATCCACATCATTCGTATCATCCATCTGAATGTCCCTCGCGGGCGCGTCGTACTCATAGTCTTCTTCTTCATATTCGTCCAGTCGCTCGTACGGCGCCGTGTTGCTCTGAAGAAAGTGACGCAAATCTATTTCGTCTTCGCCCTCTGCGACCGCACCGCCGTGAACCTGCTTTTCTACCGCTCCATAGCCCATCAGGTTCGGCCCACTCGACGATTTTCCGAGCAAAGGTGTCTGCGCCGCCGAATCATTCAGTTCGCGTTTCGTCGAGGCGTTCGTCTCTTCTCCGATTTGAATCGGCGGCGGAACCTCCAACTCTTTCACTTTCCGCACATTTGTCCCTCGTGAATTTTGCACCGGTCGAATCGGCGACGCCGCGCCGTACGTGGACTCCTTTACCACAGGCAACAGCGGCACTCGCACGTCCCGCCACTCCCTCGGCGAATCGCCGTCATCTTTGGCGCCGTACTCCGCCAAGCTCGCGTTGGTCGCCAAGAGCGGCTCTGCGGCCCCACTCTCCCTCGCCGCCGCGCTCATACTCTCCCCGGGCACGGCATCGTCCACCGCATCCAACTCCAAGACGATCTGCGGCGAATTTTCCACCGCGTCCTCCACCGCGCCGTACGAGTCGCCGCGCCGCAACAGCGGCTCTCGCAGCGTCGCGTTATCCTCCACCCTCGGCGATTCCGCGCTCGCCCCGTACGCATCGCTGTGAAACGAGCTCGCGTGTTTCAACAGCGACACCGACGCCGCCGGCGCGTCCCGCACCGCGTCGTCCGCATCGTTCGCCGTCGTCGCGTCTTCGCCTTCGCCGTCGTCGTCGTTGTCGTCGTCGTCGAACCGCACCCACTCCATCGTCGCCGCGCCCTCCCGACCGTCCATCGACAGCGTCGACGCGTCCAATTCCACCGCCGCCTCGCGCGCGTCGTCGTCCTCGCTCGACAGCGCCGAGATCGAGCCCGCGTCGTCGCGCGCGCGCGCGGTCGTCGCCAAACGGTCGTCGTCCTCGAACGGGTTCCGCGCCGCGCCCTCGCGCGCGCGCGCGCCGCCCCTCTCCGGGGTCACGATCCCGACGCCCGGAACGAAGAGCTTCGCCCGCGCGTTCAGCGCCGACGTCGTCATCGCGCGCGCGCCGCGACGCCGCGTCGGTGAATGCCGACGGCGCGGTGCGCGGCTGGATGGATGTCGACGGTGACGCGGCACAGCGCGCCGCGCGCGCCGCGCGCGATGGACCGCTACGTCAAGGGACGCACGCTCGGCGAGGGCACGTTCGGCGTCGTCCACGAGGCGCGCGTCGAGGCGACGGGCGAGCGCGTGGCGATCAAAAAGATTCGACTCGGGAAACTCAAGGAGGGCGTCAACTTCACGGCGATACGCGAGATCAAACTGCTGCAGGAGATCGAGCACGAGCACGTCATCGCGCTCGTCGACGTGTTCGCGCACAAGAAGAACCTGAACCTGGTGTTCGAGTTCTGCGGCGGGGACCTGGAGATGGTGATCAGGGACAAGACGGCGCCGCTGGAGCGAGGGGAGGTGAAGTCGTACGCGATGATGACGCTGCGAGCGGTGGCGCACTGTCACGAGAGATGGGTGCTGCACAGAGATTTGAAACCGAACAACCTGTTGATCGCGCCGAACGGGTGCTTGAAGTTGGCGGATTTTGGGTTGGCGCGGATATTCGGGTCGCCGGATAGACGGTTCACGCATCAGGTGTTCGCGAGGTGGTATCGCGCGCCGGAGTTGTTGTTGGGGTCGAAGACGTACGGACCGGGCGTGGATATTTGGGCCGTGGGGTGTATCATCGCGGAATTGATGCTCCGGCGGCCGTTCTTCGCGGGATCGTCGGATATCGATCAGTTGGGGAAGGTGTACGCGGCGCTAGGGACGCCGACGGAGACGAATTGGCCGGGGGTGTCGGCGCTACCGGATTTCATCGAGTTTGTGTACGTGCCGCCGCCGAATCTTCGCGATACGTTCCCGAACGAAACGGACGAGGCGCTGGATCTGTTGCGGAAGATGCTCGAGTACGATCCGAATAAGCGTATCACCGCCGCGCAGGCTTTAGAGCATCCGTACTTTCACACCAAGCCCGCGCCGATTCCGTACGAACAGCTTCCGAAGCGGTTCGTCGCGAAAGAAGCCGAGGCGAACGCGGCGGCGGCGGCGGCGGCGGCGGCGGCGGCGGCGGGGGATGAAGAGCCAGCTTCACCCGCGTCCGCACGTCAGCCGAAGACTGGCGAGAAACGTAGACTAGAGGACACCACCGACTCGACGGATCCAAACTTTCGCCCGAAGCTCGACGAAGAGGACAGGGAATCTTTGCGAAAACGAAAAGGCGCGCTCGACGCCGCGTTCGCTGACGTCGACGGAGACGACTGATTAGGACCGTAATACTATAGCTTACCCGTAGTGAAGTGATTTACAACTCGACGCGCGCGCGTCTTACTAATCCGCCGCGTCGACGCGCGGCGCCTCGCCTCTCGCCGCCCCCGCCAACTCCGCCTGCATCCGTTTCAACTCCTCGGGATCGATTCCCTCTAATATCTTCGGCGCCACGACCGCTAAAAACACCGACATGATCACCATGAGCGCCATCGGATTCCTCAGCAAGCTCCCCAACGACACGCTCGACGCCGGCTCGTAGTATTCCAGCGTCGACGCCGGCGTCAATCGCAGCGGCTTCGTCGGCACCGTCACCGTTCGATCCTCGGCGAGATATGCCTCGACGTCACCGACCTTTCCTCCGTCTCCGTCGTCCGCGCCGACGATTCGCACGGCGACGGGCGGAAAATTCAACCCGACGGCGTGCACGTCCAGCACGTGTCTTCCCGCGGGCGCGTCCCGCACCGCGAACGTCCCGTCTCCTCGCACTTTGGCCCCGATCTTCCCGTGCGCCTCCGTGTTCAGCGTCACTCGAATCGTTCGCGTGTCCACGCCGTGCGCGCGCAGCGCGCCCTCGTCCAGCGCGCCGTCGAGGACGTAACGCTCGCGCGTCACCACCGCCGTGTTCATCGTCCCCTCCTGCGCCGCGCGCGCGCCGCGCAGCGCCGCGAGCGTCGCGCACGCGCAGAGTGCGTACCATCCGATCGCGCGTCGCCGCGTCGCGTCGCGTCGCGCGCGCATCGCGTCGCGCTGTCCCGCGAACGCCGCGGTGCGTCGCGCATTCAAAACCTCATTCGTCGTCGCCGCGCGTCGACGCGCGCGCGCCGTCATGATCACCGACGACGCGTACGGACGATGGAAGTCGTTGGTCCCGTTCGTGTACGACTGGTTCGCGCACACGCGGACGTCGTGGCCGTCGCTGTGCGCGCGCTGGGGCGAGGTGCTCGACGCGAACGACCATCGCTCGCGACAGCGCGTCTATCTCACCGAACAGACCGAAGGGACGACGGCGAGCGGGAAGCCGACGCCGAACACGATATTGGTGTGCCAGGCGGAGGTGGTGCGACCGCGCGTGGCGGCGGCGGAGCACATGATTTTCGATGAACACGCAAAGTCGCCAATTTTAAAGAAGGAAAAGGCGCTGTGGCACCCGGGAGAGGTGAATCGAATGCGGTGCGTGCCGGGGAAAGAAAACGTGCTGTTGACGCACACGGATGCGCCGGAGGTGTTCGTGTTCGACGCGAACGGGCCGGGAGGGAAGCAGAGCGCGTGTAAGAGAGCAGACGGGACGCAGTACACGCCGCCGACGGCGTGCTTGCGAGGACACACGGAAAACGCGGAATACGCGCTGGCGGTGTCGACGGTGGGAGAGGTGGTGGCGAGTGGAGGTAAGGATGAAAAGGTGATGATTTGGGAGCTCGGAGATGCGAGCACGGGGGGCGGGGCGAGAGGAAAGGAGGAGAAGGAGGGAAGCGGCGCGCCCGTGGTGGGCGGCGGGTTGAGCTCGACGGAACTCGCGAGACACACGTCTATTTGGGCGCGCGTCGAGTTTTCGGGGCACACCGATACGATCGAGGATGTGTGCTTTAACCCACGGAACGAGCGGGAGCTGTGCTCGGTCGGGGATGATCGGAATATGTTTTTTTGGGACACGCGAACGAAGAAGGCGGCGGGGTTCGCGAAGGGGGCGCACGCGGACGACGTGCACTGCGTCGCGTGGAGCGCGTTCGAAGAGCACGTCATCGTTACTGGTGGAAAAGACACCACCGTTAAGGTTTGGGATCGTCGAACGCTGTCCGATAGCTCGAACGAGGCAATGCACACGTTCGACGACCACACCGACAGTGTTTTGTGCGTGGACATGCACCCGCAGGCAAAGGGGGTTTTCATGACAGCCGACGAAGTAGGCCGCGTGAACGTGTTTGATTACTCGAAAGTCGGCGCTGAACAGAGTGCGGAACAAGCAAAAGCTGGTCCGGCGCACTTGGTCTTTCAGCACAGCGGCCATCGTGGGACGGTTTGGGATATTCAGTGGAACCCTTACGACTCCTGGACCGCGTGCTCGACCTCGGTCGGGGACTTTCAGAATACTTTGCAACTCTGGCGCGTGAACGATTTGATCTATCGCGACGAAGAGGAGTGCGTTCGCGAGCTCGAACAACATCGGGATATCATATGTGGTCGCGCGGCGCTGAAACAGTCAGAGCCGTCGGTGAAGGAGGAAAAAACGGACGCCGACACCGACGGCGGCTCTATTATCATCGAAGACGACCGCATGGACGAAGACTAGATCAAAATTTTGGAATCAAAAGACTAGAAATGAAGTGTATCAATCATGAACTGAAGTGTATCTATCATGTGTGCTAACTGCGCTAACGTTCTGCTCCGAACGCGCCGAGTCCGACGCGTTTTCCTCGAGTCGTCGCGGTGACGGGCTCCGCGATGCCCTCGCCTTCTCTACCTACGCCTGAGCCTTGCCCTTGGAATCCCATCTTAGCGAGCATGCGGCTCCCGAACCCAGTGGTATGTTTTTCAAACGCGCCGTACTCGTGTCCCGCGCCGACAACGGTGCCGCGCTTCTTCGCGCGAGCCTTCTCGATGAATTCTCGGTCCCTTGCCTGCGCCTCGGCCGCGCGTCGCGCGCCGCGATTCGGATACACGACCGGTTCACCGTTGGCGTTGGGTTCCATCGACGGTTTCTTGCGAGAATCCTCGTCGTCGTCGTCGTCGATGAAGACGTCGGAGTCTCGCACGACACCGCCAGAAATGAATTGCACTGCAGGTTTCGCGCGTCGACGCGTCTTCTTCGCCGGCCCGCCGCGCGTACTTTTTGTCGGCGCGCGCGCCCCGCGAACGTTCGTCGAGCGCGGCTCTCGTCGAGCGGCAGAATCTATGTGAATGATCGCGTGACGCCTCTTCCCACCACCGCGAACTTCGAGCGCGCAGTCGTGCCGTTTCGCGACCCTCGCCGCGTCTTCGAGCGAAAGCGACGTCGGGCACCCGACGTACGCCGCGCCCGCGTCGATCGCCGCCGCGATAACGCGCGACCACTTCGCGTCGGCGTCGTCGTCGTCGAAATCATCGCTCGCGTTCGCCGCGAATCGCGCCTCGATTTCTTCTTCGTCGCTCGAATCCCACGGAGGCTCCGGCGGCCCGCCCTCGACGTTCATGTTCATGATCGATCGCAACTCTCGCGCGAGCCTCGCGTCGCTCTCATCCTCGTCCTCGTCGAACTCGCGCTCGTCCTCATCGCCCACGAACGCCCCATCGTCGCCCTCGTCGCTCGACGTCGCCCCGCCGCTCCGCAAACGCGCGTTCTCCGCGTAATCCATCGCCGCGTCGTCGTCCACGCTCGAGCCGTCGCTCCAATCCTCGTCCGAGCTCTCCGCCGCCTCCTCCGCCGCCACCGACGCCGCCATTCGCCCCCCGTCGTTCCCGATCGACGTCCCGCCGTCTCCCGCGCCGTCGTACTCGTGCGCCACCGCCGCGTTCGCCGCCGCCGACGCG
>Ga0257114_1001936_pt1 | contig 14218 bp, 15 predicted proteins | sample SI112_10mmetaG_FD_190149 | JGI IMG/M metagenome (GOLD analysis project Ga0257114, IMG submission 190149) | Marine microbial communities from Saanich Inlet, British Columbia, Canada - SI112_10m | ecosystem: Environmental > Aquatic > Marine > Inlet | place: Canada: British Columbia | collected...
TTGTGAAGACAATTTTAGAATTTACGTTTCTGGAAATAGAGTAATGAGAGTCTTCAATTAAGCTTATAATTTCTATTAAATTTTTGCTGTGGATGAACGGAGCAAGGTTTTCTATTTTAAAATTAGAACTTGAAAGAAACGAGTTAAGATTTTGCGACTTGTAGCTAACCAACATAGCCTCTCTTACAAGAAAAGAACAGTATCCTAAAAACTCCTTTTGCTGTTCCCTTGAATTTGTTGAAATTTTCTCTGCCCATTTTGTTAAATCTAAGATAGCTTTCTTGCTTTTTTTTGCTAAAAAAGCAAACCTTAGACATTCAATAAAATTTTGCTCATGAGATATTGACGCAACATCCTCGTTTATGTAATTCATAGAACGCGCAACACTACCCCTTGAAGAATTAGCAATTAACCCGTGCTCAACTCCATCAAAGGATCTTTCAAGAAAAGCTTTATGATCGTCATAGCTAATAGGCCTCATTGTGGAAATCTGACATCTAGAAATAATAGTTGGCAAAATATCTTGAAGACTGTTGGTAATCAATATAAAGTATGTGTTTATTGGCGGTTCCTCAAGAATTTTTAAAAGCTTGTTAGAGGTTTGAGCCATCATGGATTCAGCCCCCCAGAAAATAAAAACTTTATTGCCCCCCAAAAAAGGTTTTAAAACAGCCTTTTTCTGAACCTTATCCACCTCAGAAACTTTTATAGAGCCCTGCGATGTAGTATTGCCAGCAAAATTTGACCATTTTTGAAAATCAGAAAACGGATACTGCTTTACAAAGTCTAACCAGTCATTGTAAATGTTGTCACTTTCTTTTAAAGACGCAAACGAGGGAAAGGAAAAATACAGATCAGGGTGATCTAAAACATCTCCTGAAAAAGAACTGTTCTCAAGCAAACCTCTGGCAATTTCTATTGCTAGATTTAGCCCACCATAACCATCTTTATCAATAATGATTTTTGATTGTGGATATGTGTTTTTTTTAATAGAGTTATAGATCTTATCTTTTAAGTCATGCTGGCCTAAAATTCTATCTAAATTCATACTCAAATATATAGCATATTATATCTTTGTCCACAAAATAATATTAACATGTTTTTTCTAGACAATCAAGATTTAAGCAACAAGAAAGCAATTATTAGAGTTGACCTAAATGTCCCTCTAGATAAAAATAACAATGTAACAGACACAACAAGAATTGAGGCGTGTATAGAAACGGTTGATAAAGTTATTAAACTAGGAGGGTCATGTGTTTTACTCTCTCACCTGGGAAGACCTAAAGGAAAAGACGATAAACTGTCATTAAAACACATCGTTGATACGGTTTCTTTAATTTTAAAAAGACCGGTTGCCTTTCATAAAGACTGTATTGGAAGTGAAGCGGAACTTGCCACTTCCCTTTTAAGGCCGGGTCAAATTATGCTTATGGAAAACGTTAGATTCTATGAAGAGGAAACAGATGGAGACACAGGGTTTGCTCAAAGCTTATCCAAACTAGGAGACATTTATATAAATGACGCCTTTGGAACATGTCATAGAGAACATTCTTCTACAGCAGTAATTTCAAAGTTTTTTCCTGGAAAAAAATTCGCAGGAAAACTACTACAAAAAGAACTTGAGGTTATTAGTCAAATTGCTGAGGAAGGAAAAAAACCAGTATTGGCAATATTAGGTGGAGCAAAAGTTTCAAGTAAACTAAAAATACTTTACAATCTAATACATAAAGTAGACAGAATTATAATTGGAGGAGGAATGGCATACACATTTATAAGAGCAAAAGGTGGAACAATAGGCAATTCACTATTTGAAGAAGAGTTAATTGAAAACGCCAAAGAAATATTAATTATTGCTGAGGAATCTGGAAAAGAGATTATTTTACCGGAAGACTCACTTGCCTCAACAGATTTTGATAATAATGAGAAGATAAAGACTTTTAAAACATCAGAAATTGAAGAGGGCTGGATGGGTTTAGATATTGGAGGAGAATCTATAGAGAAGTTTAATAAAGCAATTCTCTCAAGTAATACAATTTTCTGGAATGGGCCAATGGGAGTTTTTGAAAAGGAAAAGTTTTCTCTAGGAACAAGATCAATTTGCAACTCTCTTAAACAGGCAAAAGAAAAAGGCGTAAATGTTATTGTAGGAGGAGGAGATTCAATAGCCGCTCTAAAAAAGCTTGGAAATAAAGAATGGGTTACCTATATTTCTACCGGAGGAGGCGCTCTTTTAGAAAGCCTAGAGGGTAAGATCCTTCCAGGAGTTAAAGCCTTATCAGATGATTCTTAAAAAGAAACTTCAATTATTATTAATTACCCTGTTATTTGCTTCTTGCCAATCAGATAGTTCAAAAGCATTTGTTCCAGAATCAAACGGAAACATTAACACTTTAACAGTTGTTATGGACAAGAGTTTATGGGTGGGGGATTTAGGAAAAAAGATTAAAAAAGTCCTAACAGAGCCATATGAAGGGCTTCCTTTTGATGAACCAAAATATGACTTGTACCACCTAGAATCATCAATTTTTACTGGCTTTGCAAGAAGCAGTAGAAATATAGTTGTTTTTAATAAAGACACAACAGACCAAGGGTTTAGAATAATAAAAAATCTTTGGGCAAGGCCTCAGATAACAGCTATTATAACAGGAGAAGACGAAGCGGTAATGAGTTTTTACTTTGATGAAAACAAAGACCTATTGATGAGATCTATTGATGAAAACGAAAGGATTGAAAAAATAAGAAGAATGTCAATATCTCCAAATAAGGATAAAGAATTAAAAGAAAGATTAGGAATAGCTTTAACTTTTCCAGATGCATACGAAACAGTGAAAGACACAACTAATTTTGTCTGGATAGAAAAACAAGTTGTAAAAGGACACTTAAATATAATAGCATACACACTCCCCCTTGACATAGACCTTAAGAAAATAGAAGAGAGAATACCAAAAATAAGGGACTCAATAGGAGAAATTTTTATTCCAGGAAGAGTTCCAGGATCTTATATGATTACAGAAAGAGCCTATCTTCCCTACTACTATAAAACAAAAGTAAATAGGCTTGATGCTATATTGACAAAGGGAACATGGGAGGTTCAAAACGATTTTATGGCAGGTCCTTATGTTAACTACATAATTAACGACACTATAAATAAAAGAAAGATTGTAATAGAAGGTTTTTCATTTGCACCATCAGAGAGCAAAAGAAACTACATGTTTGAATTAAACACGATTATAACAACATTGAAGTTTGTTAATTAGAATACTTATTCTTTAGAATCGTCCTTTTCTTCTTCTTTAGTAGCTTTTTTAAATTCCTTAATTCCACTTCCAAGTCCTCTCATAAGCTCAGGAATTTTTCTGCCACCAAACAATAAAAGAACAACGATAACTATTAGAATAATTTGAGGTCCACCTATCATATTTGAAAATTTATGGAACCTAAGTTCCTTTTAACAAATTTACAGAATTATTTTTTGTAATATGAATTTATTGTTCAGATAATAACTTATGCCTAACTATACATATATTTGCATTAATGCCAAAAAAGAAAAAACATACTCTATTAGACAAACTGTCTGAGCGCTTTCATATTCTTTTAGTTAATGAAAAAACACTTGCAAAGAAAAAACTTTTTTCATCCTCAACTATAAATCTTGCAGGATCAATAGCATTCGTTTTTTTATTATTATTATCCACCTCTTTTATTGTAATATATTTTACACCATTAAAAGAATACTTTAGAGGCTATACCAGTATTGAACTTCGAGAAAATGCGGTTGAAAATTCAATGAAATTAGACTCTTTAGAAAATCTTTATTTAGCCCAAAGCAACTATATAAAATCATTAAAAAACATTCTTTCTGGAAATGTGTCTTTTGATGAGATAAAAGAAAACACATCTTATTTAGAAACAAATCAAGTAGAGCTTGAAATTGTTAAAACAAATCAAGAGGACTCGCTTTTAAGAGCTCTTGTTGACGAAGAAGAGAAGTATAATGCATTAGAAATCGAGGGAGAAAGATTTACAACTGTTTTATTTCCACCTGTAAAAGGTGAATTGTCATCAGGGTTTGACTATGATAACAAACATTATGGAGTAGATATAGCTATGCCAGAGAACTCTCCTGTTCATTCAATTAGTGAAGGTATTGTTGTTTTTGCAGAGTGGACATCAGAAACAGGCTTTGTGATTATAGCGGAACATCTCAATGGACTTACCTCTATTTATAAACACAACTCATCAATTGTTAAATCCCAGGGAGACAGAATACAAACAGGTGAAATAATTGCATTTACGGGGAATACAGGATCATTAACAACTGGACCACATCTTCATTTTGAATTATGGCATCATGGGGAGCCAGTAGATCCAAAGAACTATATTGAATTCTAAATGAAAACAATAATAACAATATTATTTGCCAAACTAATTAGAAGGAAAAATAAAAAATGGATTTCAAACCCAGTCAAATGGCAAGCTAAAACATTTAATAAATTAATTTCCTCAGCATCAAACACAAGCTTTGGAAAGGACCACGCCTTTTCAGAAATTCAATCATATGATGACTTTAAAAAGAAAGTGCCGATAAGAGACTATGAAGCTCTTAAACCATATGTAGACAAAGTTGTTGCAGGAGAAAAAAACATTTTATGGCCGGGAAAACCACTCTATTTTGCTAAAACTAGCGGCACAACATCTGGAGCAAAATATATTCCTATTACAAAAGAGTCAATAAAAACACATGTTAATTCAGCTAGAGACGCTCTGTTAAATTATTTCTTAAAAACGAAGAACTATAATCCGGTTAACGGAAAGCACATGTTTTTACAAGGCAGTCCAACTCTTGAAAAGAAAAACGGAGTTTATTTAGGAAGACTTTCAGGGATAAGCGCGCATTATGTGCCAAAGCTTTTTTTAAAAAACAGAAAGCCTTCATGGTCTACAAACTGTATTGATGACTGGGAAGAAAAGGTTGATAAAATAATTGAAGAAACAGTGGGAGAGAAAATGACTATTATAGCAGGAATACCATCTTGGGTTCAGATGTATTTTGAAAAAATTGTTTCAAAGGAAAACAAAACAATTAGTGAAGTTTTCCCCCAATTATCACTTTATGTTTACGGTGGTGTAAGCTATGAGCCATATAGATCAACATTTAATAAGCTATTTGGCAAAAACATAGACACTTTGGCAACCTTTCCTGCCTCTGAAGGATTTTTTGGATATCAAGACGTTTTCTCAGGAGATCAAACAGACCTTTTATTACTTCTAAATAATGATATTTTTTATGAATTTATTAAAGCCAAAGATTTTTTGAAGGGAGATTATGAGAGAATAAGTTTAAAAGATGTTGAACTAAACGTAAACTATTTGTTAATCATTTCAACATCAGCAGGACTCTGGGCATATAACATCGGAGATACTATTAAGTTTACATCAAAGGAGCCATACAGAATTATTGTCTCAGGAAGAATTAAACATTTTCTTTCAGCATTCGGCGAGCACGTAATCTCAGAGGAAGTAGAGAAAGCCATAAAGATTGCAACAGCTAATCACGGTGTTACAATAAGAGAGTTTACAGTTGCACCAAACATTAATCCTTCGCAAGGACTTCCTCGTCATGAATGGTATATAGAGTTTGAAACAACACCGGAAGACATAAAGAGCTTTTCTGCAACCCTGGAAAAAGAAATGATTAGCCAAAATATTTATTATAAAGATCTTATATATGGAAATATAATTCAGCAATTAGATGTAATTCATGTTAAAAAAGGAGGGTTTAACAATTATATGAAATCAGTAGGAAGATTGGGGGGTCAAAATAAGGTTCCAAGACTTTCTAATGATAGACTAATAGCAGACAAACTTAATAATTTCAACTCTTGAAAAGGAAAGTAACGGTTGTCTATTCTGTTGAGAGAAGTTTTGTAAAGTCAGACATTTCAATTCTTGAAGCACTTGACCTTAAAGTTTATAAAATTCATTCAAGTCCAGAAAAAAACCTGTTTAAGTTTTTGTTAAACAGAATAATGGAAAAACTTAAATCTATTCTTTACCTGTCTAGATCTAAATTTTTAATTTCATGGTTTAATGATTATCACTCATTTATACCCATTTTAATTTCAAAAGTCTTCTTTAAGAAATCTATCATTATAGTAGGAGGGTATGACGCTATAGTTGATAAAAAAAACAATCACGGTCTTTTTTTTAAAGGCGGTTTAAGATCAACGATTGCAAAACTTAACTACAAAATGGTAAATGAGGTGTGGGTAGTTCACAAATCCCTAGAAAATGGCTGTGATTTTGCAAAACAAAAATTTAACATTATTTCTGGAGTAAGAAGGTTTACTTCCAAAAAAAACATTGTTATTAAAGAAATAAACACAGGCTATGACACAAGATTTTGGAACTATGATCAAAGTGAAGAAAAAGCAGGAGTATTAACTGCAGCGTTTTTTTCGGATAAAAGGGTTATAGACATTAAGGGGCTGAACATCTTTAATCAACTAGCCTCCTTTCTTCCAAATATAAACTTTACAATTGTAGGTGAATCAGGCATAAGAATTTCAGAATTTATAAATTTAGAACCAAACATTAAAGTAATGGGCGTGCAAACTAAAAGTGAAATGAAAGAACTTTATCAAAAAAATAAATTTTATTTTCAAGGCTCTAGACTGGAAGGTCTACCAAATTCACTTTGTGAAGCAATGTTATGTGGTTGTGTTCCTATTGGCTCTAGAGTTTTTGGAATTCCTGATGCAATTGGAACAACAGGGTTTTTGTTTGACACAGAAAAAGATATAGAGCAGATCGTAGAATTTATAAACTCTGATTTAAGAGCTAAAGATTTAAAAAAAGCTAGAAATCGAATTGTAAGAAAATACGATATTTCTAAACGAACTGAAAAGATAAGGCAAAACATTTTTTGATGGAAATAGCAGTATTAGGGTTTGTTGGGTCTAAAAATATCGGAGATTATATTCAAACAAAAGCAGTAATAGATATAATCGATTCAAAAAAAATAAGAATTCTTGATAGAGAAAATCTTGACAAATACAACGATGATGACATAAAAACTATAATTAATGGGTGGTTTATGGAAAATCCCGATAACTGGCCTCCAGGCAACAATATTATACCTTTATTTATATCATTTCATATAAACCCATCAACTCAGGGTGAGCTTCTTAAAAAAGAGTCTTTAGAATATTTTAAAAAACATGAACCAATAGGGTGTCGAGACCACTACACTAGAGATATTCTTTTAGAAAAAGGAATTAATGCTTATTATTCCTCATGTGTTACAACATCATTTCAGAGAAATAAATATTTAAAAAATAATAATAAGCCCGAGGGAATAATTGTAATAGGCGCGTTTGACAGACTAAATCCATCAATAAACAACAAAACATTCAGTCAACTAATTATATCAACCCTTAAGTATCCATTAAAAAAAATATTATATAAAATAAAATTATCAAAATTCAATAAGCACTTAAATAAACAAAAAACCATGATACAGAATCATAGTCAGATTGTAAACACACCTATTATGTCTCATAATCAGGGGTTAATACTAGCAGAAGAGATGTTGAAAAAAATAGCCAGCTGCGAAATTCTTATTACATCAAGAATTCATGCAGCATTACCTGCGCTTGCTATGGGATTAAAAGTTATATTTATTGATGAAGGGCTAGAGCATGACAATCATAAACAAAGACTCTCAGGGTTAAAAAATTATTTCACCTGCACCAATTTTAAAGATTTTTTTATGATTAATTTAGACAGCTTATTAGAAACAGAAGCAGATCAAAAGCAAATCAAAAAAATAAAATTGACAATAAATAAATTTTTAAATCAATGAACATTTTAGTCTTAGGTTCAGGAGGAAGAGAACATGCAATAATACAGAGCATGTCAATAAGCAAAAGGTGTACAAAGCTTTATGCGCTTCCTGGAAATGGCGGAACGTCACTTTTAGCTCAAAACATTCAAGGAAGCGTTAATGATTTTGACTTAATTAAGAAAGTGGTTAAAGAAGAGGACATTTCAATGGTTTTTGTTGGACCTGAAGATCCAATTGTAAATGGGATATATGATTATTTTATGGCAGACCAACATCTTAGTAAAATTAAAATTATTGCGCCAAGTAAGCAAGCAGGCTCATTGGAAGGAAGTAAAGATTTTGCCAAAGATTTTATGGAAAAATATAATATTCCAACAGCAAGACACAAAACTTTTACTGCAGAAAACATTCATTTAGCCGATAGTTTTTTAGAAACGATGCCCCCTCCTTATGTCTTAAAGGCTGATGGTCTGGCAGCAGGAAAAGGAGTTTTAATATTAAACGAATTAAGTGAAGCGAAGAGAGAAATAAGAAGCATGATTATCGATAAGAAATTTGGCAAATCATCTTCAAAAGTTGTGATTGAAGAGTTTTTAGACGGAACGGAACTGTCTTGTTTTGTATTGACAGACGGAAAGACTTATAAAACACTTCCTTTTGCTAAGGACTATAAAAAAATAGGCGAAGGGGACACGGGTTTAAATACAGGAGGGATGGGGGCAATATCCCCGGTCCCTTTTCTTAATGAGGAGTTTTTATTGAAAATTGAAAATAAAATTATAAAGCCTACAATTGACGGAATTTTAAATGAAAGAATGGAATATGTGGGGTTTGTTTTTATTGGCTTAATTAAAGTAAAGGAAGAGCCATATGTAATTGAATACAATGTTCGAATGGGAGACCCTGAGACTGAAGTTGTTTTTCCTAGAATAAAAAATGACATTATAGAGCTTTTAGACTCATTGGGAACACCAAAATTTAAGAATACACCTATAGAGGTAAACCCAAATCATGCAGCTACAGTAATTTTAGTTTCAGGAGGATATCCAGAAGACTATGAAAAAGAAAAAACAATTAATGGACTTTCTGAAATCAAAAATGTAGATGTTTTTCATGCAGGAACAAAAAGGCAAGGCAATAACTTTGTAACCAACGGAGGAAGAGTGTTAGCTATTACATCAACCGCAGAGAAATATCAAGAAGCATTGAAACAGTCTTACAATCAAATTAAAAAGTTAGAATTTGATAAAATGTACTACAGGAAGGATATTGGCTTTGATTTATAAAAATGAGTGAGAAGTATTGTCTTTATCTTCCTCTCCGCTATCATCAAATTCTTTTAGTTTTTTTATCCAATAAGAAGCCCCAGCGATTCCAATTAATATAAATGACCAGCTTACTATGTTCGAAATATACCAGCTGTCAAGCTGTATATTTCTTAAAAGATCAAAAGGAAAGAAAAATACTTCTTCAAAAAGCCATGCAATTGAGTAAAAAAAATCTTTAACCATAACAATATTTATTCCACAAAATTAATACATTGAAATATGATTGCAAAGACTTTTGAAAAAATTTCTTACACTTCAGTTGGTATATCAACAATTCTTTTATTAGGAGTTTCATATTATTATACAACTCTAGAAATAAATTGGTCTTTTGTTGAGTCAAAAACTTTAAATGGAATATTAATATTTGGATCATTACTTCTTTCTAGTTATGCAATTGATACAGTGACCAGACAACTTACTATTGAAAGGTCAAACAGAAATGCATATCATTTATTATTATACCCATTAGTTATTATGTCCTACCCAATTGAATCTGTTGACATGAGATTTATATTGTCATCAGCGGCTATCTGGGCAGCATGGAGAAATGTGAGAATCTTTTTTGAGCTTAACAATAACTCAAAAAAAAGTAAAAGATTATTTGACGCCTGTCTTCTACTTAGTTTTTCAGCATTGATGATTTTAGACAACCTAATTATTTTCATCTACCCGTTACTAGCTTTAATTACAACAAATAGTAAGAGAGATTTAAAACATTTTATTATACTTTTAATGACTCCACTTATTATTTTACCCACGGCATATGTGCTTTTATCTTTTTTATCATTAGATAGTTATTTGTTTAGTTCACACTTATTTGCAGATCAACCTCTAGTGATAGATGAGTATAACGCTATTCCTAATTCATCTAGGTTTTTTTTGATGCTCTTATTTGAGTATAACTTTAATCTAACATATTCTTATCTCCCAATACTTATTGTGTTTGTCTTATTTGTAATTTCAGTTATAATTAAATTCTTAAGAACCCATAGCTTGAGAAGAAGAATTCTTGATGGTGTAGGTATATTATTTTTTATATTAACTTGCCTGTACTTTTCCACTGATCGGCTCAGCGGTTCAGAGTTTCATTATCTCTCACTTCCTTTTGTTTATATGGTATCTCAAATTTTTGTAAAAAAATTAAAGAGTTCATATGTAAACTTTATCTTTATGTCCCTAACTGCATCTATTATAATTTTTAAATTTTTAACATGAATAATACTAATATCAGCAAGCTAGCAATTGAAATATTTGAAAAATCTGTAAACGATTATCACGTGCATGATGACATATCCCGCTTGCCTGTAAACCCTTACGAAAAGAAAAGTTTTGAGCATTTGCTTTATGAGAAAAACTGGATAGACACTGTTCAGTGGCACTATGAGGACATAATAAGAGACCCTGAAATTGACCCTATTGAAGGAATGAAGCTTAAGAGAATGATTGATAGTTCAAATCAAAACAGAACGGAAATGGTTGAATACATTGATTCATATTTTCTAAACCTATACTCAGATGTAGTTCCTATTAAAGAAGCTAAAGTAAATTCAGAAAGCCCAGCATGGGCAATGGACAGACTTTCAATATTAATATTAAAAATCTATCACATGGATGAAGAGGCAAAAAGGACAGACGTGAGCGAGAAACATAAAGAAAACTGCCAAGCGAAGCTAGATGTCTTACTTGATCAACAAAAAGATCTTTCAGAATCAATAGATCAACTTCTTGAAGATATTGCAAGCGGAGAGAAAAAAATGCGAGTTTACAAGCAAATGAAAATGTATAATGATGAGTCGCTAAACCCTATTTTGTATAAAAAAGATGATTCAAAAAAAGGATAAATCTATTCTGGTTTTTAGATTTTCAGCTCTTGGCGATATCGCCATGACAATTCCTGTCTTAAGATCCTTTTTTAACACCTATCCTAATCAAAAAATAATATTTGTTTCTAGAGGTTTTGTGGAGCCTTTATTCAAAGAGTTTGATAATCTTGAGTTTATTTCGGTTGATTTTAATAATGATTTTAAGGGGTTAAAAGGATTGTTCAAGCTATTCAAAACCTTAAGGAAAAACAAAATAAAAGCTGTAGCAGATTTACATAATGTATTAAGGACCAAAATTCTAAAACTATTTTTTAAACTCACCTTTATTAAAGTTCAGTCAATTGACAAGGGAAGAGCAGAAAGAAAAAAATTAACTCAAAAAAAGAACAAAAAATTTAAACCATTAACGCCTATACACTATAGATATTGTGATGTTTTTGGACGCCTTGGGTTTCCAATTGACCTTACAAACCATGAGTATCCAATAAAACCATTTTTACCTGAAAATTCAGAGGAACAAAAAATTCTTTCTAAAAGTGCAGGCAAAAGAATTATTGGGATAGCCCCATTTGCTTCATTTGCTGGAAAAAGCTATCCATTAGATTTGATGCAAAATGTTATAGCTTATCTTCAAAAAGATCACCTAATTTATCTTTTTGGAGGCGGAGAAAATGAGTTAAAACAAATTAAGGTCTGGGAAAATGCTTATGATAATGTAATTGATATTGCATCACCATTTAATCTAACAGAACAAATTAACATAATAACCTATACTGACCTTATGATTTCTATGGATTCTGCAAATGGCCACATTGCTGCCAATTATGGTGTTCCGGTTCTTACAATATGGGGAATGACCCATCCTTTTTGTGGCTTTACCCCTTTTGATCAAGGTATAGAAAATTCAATTATGATTGATAGAAACGTTTATCCTGAAATACCAACTTCTGTTTTTGGCAACAAAATTCCAAAGGGATATGAAAGTGCTTTTAGATCAATTGAGCCTAAAGAGGTGATTGAAAAAGCATTGGAAATTTTAAAATTAACTAAACCTCGTCATAATTAACCTCAACTTCACTGGAAGTTGGTCTAGCTTGACATGAAAGTATATATCCTTCATCTATCTCATCATCAGTTAATATTTGATTGTTAGCCATTTCAACAGACCCTTTGTTAAGCTTTGCCAGACAAGTGCTACAGATGCCCCCTTGACACGAATAAGGAGCGTCTATATCGTTTTCAAGAGCTAACTCTAATATAGTTTTATCTTCAACCATCACTAGGTTATGCTCAACATCATCGCAAATAATTTTTACTTTTTTTGACATTTATATACTGATTATCAGCGCAATATTACTAATAAAAAAGATATTTATTGAAAATAAAATTGTAGTTTTATTTCCCAATTTTTATAAAATGAAAAATTACGATTTATCAGCAAGCTGTAATACTATTGAAAAGAACAGCAGCTTTACAGGAAATTTTACTTCTGAATCAGACTTTAGGATTGATGGTTCTTTTGAAGGTAACATTGAAACAAAAGGAAAAGTGGTTATAGGGAAGAACGGAAAAATAGACGGCACCATAGTTTGTTCTTCAGCAGACATTGAAGGCAACTTTAGCGGAACAATCCATGTTCAAGATCTTTTGTCAATTAGATCAACAGGTGAGGTTCATGGCGATGTGGTAATATCAAAATTAATTGTAGAGTCTGGAGCTGTTTTTAACGCAAAGTCATCTATGCAAAACGACGCAGCCAATATAGCGCCTCTAAAAAAGATTACAAACTTCAACGACGCACGTGAAAAAACAGCCTAAACCTTGGCTTGTATTCTCCGGATTAGTGTTTCAGATTGCAGCAATTATGTACCTGTTTTCTTTGATTGGTAAATGGGCTGACATGCGCTTTGAAAGTGAAAACAATTACTTCACTTTAGCCCTTTCAGTTTTAGGGATAATCATAATAATTTTTCTAATAATTTCTCAGACAAAAGATTTAAAATAACTTTTTAAATTTTGACCTCAAATGATTTTAAAAATATCTATTTATATATTACATTTGTCGCGCAAAACTTAATCTACTTTGTTTAAGCATGATATATATTAAAAGCAGATCTTTTTTCCTATCCTTGATACTATTATCTGCCTCTTTTGCTCATGCTAAAGAAGAAGAAAAAAAACAATCACTTCAAGAGGAGATTACAGAATATATTTATCATCACGTTCAAGACTCCCATGACTTTTCTTTGTTTTCAACTAAGGATAAAAAAACAGGCGAAAAAATTTATTATGGCTTTCCTCTTCCAGTAATATTAGTTGACGAAGGCCTTAAGTTTTTTATGTCCTCAAAGTTAGATCATGGAAAAAAAGTTGTAGAATCTTCAGGAAAATTTTACAAGCTTTATCACGGAAAAATATATGAAACTAATCAAGAGGGAACGATATCTTATGACGAAAAAGGAGAGGTAACAAACTTGAAACCTTTAGACTTGTCAATAACAAAAAGTGTTTTCTCTATTTTACTAGTATCGGTGTTAATGTTTATGTTATTTACATCACTTGCAAAATCATATAAAGAAAATAATCAAATAGCAAAAGGAGTAGGAAGATTTTTTGAGCCAATTGTAATTTTAATTAGAGATGAAATTGCTATTCCAAGTATTGGAGAAAATAATTACAAAAAGTACATGAGTTTTTTGCTCACTTTATTTTTCTTCATCTGGTTTTTAAATCTACTTGGTTTGAGCCCATTAGGTGTTAATGTAACGGGAAATATAGCGGTAACTTTTGGGTTAGCATTGATTACTTTTTTAATTACAAACCTTACTGCCAACAAAACATACTGGAAACACATTTTTTGGATGCCAGGTGTTCCAGTTTGGCTTAAACCCTTATTAGCACCAATAGAACTTTTGGGAGTATTTATAAAGCCTTTTTCATTAATGATAAGGTTGTATGCGAATATTCTTGCAGGTCATATTGTATTATATAGCTTGATCGGACTAATTTTTATATTCAAAAATCTTGTTGGATCTAGCTTATCACTCGTCCTTGTGTTTTTTATATCAATAATCGAAGTTTTAGTGGCACTTTTACAAGCGTATATTTTTACTCTTTTATCTGCACTTTATTTTGGCTTTGCTGTTCAGGAGGACGATCATTAACTTTAAATAAATGTATAACTTAAATAAATAAAAATGGAAATACCTAAAATAGTCGGA
>Ga0257114_1001943_pt1 | contig 14185 bp, 11 predicted proteins | sample SI112_10mmetaG_FD_190149 | JGI IMG/M metagenome (GOLD analysis project Ga0257114, IMG submission 190149) | Marine microbial communities from Saanich Inlet, British Columbia, Canada - SI112_10m | ecosystem: Environmental > Aquatic > Marine > Inlet | place: Canada: British Columbia | collected...
AAATATTTTTAATCATAAATTATTAAAAAATGACTGTCCTATATTAATAGAACACAAGGCTTTTTGATGATTTAGGGTTAAAAAGATGAAGTTAGATTTACTGTTAATTTCCTATTATTAAAGGTGGAAATGCTATTATACACTTAATTTTCGTGGTCAAAGATAATTTCCTAGATTTAAAAAAAAATTACCATAAACTTATACTATTTCCCATTTAAAAATGGACAATATAGCAAAATATTTTTATTTGATATTTGTAAAAAATGAGGGTAATATGCCTGTATTTCCCGAGGCTTTTTGCTAATATCAAATAAAAAGATGAAGCTAGATTGTTCAATCTTTTAACATAGTTTTTTAGATGGTAAATGGTATTACATCATAATATAATCTCACATATAAAATATGAAAGAAAGAATTGCGATAATTGAAGGTCTTAGGACTCCAATGGGTAAGGCTGGTGGTGCTTTAAAAAATATCTCAGCGCATGATCTTGGTGCTAAGGTTGTTAAGGAGATTTTGACCAAATCCAATATTGATCCAAAAATTATTGATGAGGTTATTATTGGCAATGTGGCTAATCTTAGTGATTCTGCCAATATTGCTAGAGTTATTGCTTTAAAAGCTGATATTCCAAAGGAAGTTCCGGCATTTACTGTGCATCGTAACTGCGCTTCTGGTATGGAAGCAGTTACAACTGCAGCCAATAAAATCCTTCTTTGTCAGGCAGAAACTATCATTGCTGGTGGCGTAGAATCTATGAGCAATATTCCACTACTTTTTAATGCTAAAATGACCAAATTATTTGCCGATTTATTCAAATCTAGGTCATTTGGGCAAAAATTAAAAATAATCCTAAAATTCCGTCCCAATTTTCTTTCTCCTATCATTGCTGTTCAGCAGGGTTTGACTGACCCAATTTCAGGCTTAATTATGGGTTCAACTGCTGAAAATTTGGCACGAGAATTTAAAATCACCAGAAAAGAACAGGATGAATATGCCATGCAAAGCCATAATAGGGCTGAGGAAGCTGTAAAAAATGGTATCTTTGATAATGAAATTACCACAATTTTTAATGGCAATGTTAAAAAGAGCAAAATTATTGAAAATGATGAAGGTATTAGAGAAGGTCAAAATATGAAGGATTTATCCAAATTAAAACCATATTTTGAAAAAAACACAGGGACAGTAACAGTAGGAAACTCATCACAATTGACTGATGCTGGCGCTGCTATGATTTTAATGAGTGAGTCTAAAGCTAAAAAACTTAAATTAAAACCAATTGGCTATTTAAAAGATTTTGCCTATGCTGGTTTAGATCCTGATCGTATGGGTTTGGGTCCTGTTTTTGCAACAGCTAAATTATTGCAACAATCCGAGACAAAATTTGAAGATATTGACCTTTTTGAAATTAATGAGGCTTTTGCAGCACAAGTAATTGCTTGCAAAAGAGCTTTTGAGTCAGAAGAGTTTGCCAAAAAAGAATTGGGTTTAGATAAAGCAATTGGTAAAATTGATGATAAAATCCTCAATGTTAATGGAGGTGGTATTTCTCTTGGCCATCCTGTTGGGATGAGTGGCTCTAGAATTATAATCCACGCCTTAAAAGAGCTAAAAAGACGCAAAAAACAAACTGCAATTGCTAGCCTTTGTATTGGTGGCGGACAAGGTGGTGCATGCTTATTAGAGCTAAAATAATGTTAAAGAGCCTAATTCAGTTTAATTTTGTCAATAAATTATTGGCAACATATCTTGCAATCATATCAATTTCTATATTAACTTGAGCACTATTTCTTAAAAATTGCAAATTTGTGTTGGCGAAGGTATGGCTTATGATATTAATTTGGAATAAGAAATATTCCTTATCAAAATTTATTATATCATTAATAGTTAAGGAAATGCCATTAATTGTGATTGAACCTTTTTGACAGATGAATTTTTGGAAATTTTTGGAAATTTTGAAAGTAAAAATCCAAGAATCATTATTTATTTTCTCGATTTGATTAATATCAGCAATAGAATCAATATGGCCACTAACTAAATGCCCCCCAATTTCATCGCCAATTCTGAGAGAAAACTCAATATTAATATAATCTCCAATTTTCCAATTGGAAATATTTGTTTTAGATATTGTTTCGGGCGAAACTTCAAAAGAAAATAATTGCAAATCATTATCTTCCTCTAATTTTGTAACAGTCAAACACATGCCAGAACAGGAAATTGATGAGCCAATATCATATTTAGAATTTTTTAAATCCTTTTTGGGAATCGCAATTTTAAGAATTAAATCTTGATTAGATTTTTTGCTAATATCAATAATTTTTGCAATATGAGTTATAAGTCCTGTAAACATTCTTAAATTATAAAGATCTAATTCTTCTCATTATATTTTGAGGGCATTTTAATAATCCTATAACCTTTTTTTATAACTTAAAGATTTATTATTGCTTTTATTAAACTCTACTCCTAAAATTAATCCTTCAAAAAAGGGTCTGTAGCTCAGCTGGTTAGAGTGCGCGCCTGATAAGCGCGAGGTCGGTGGTTCAAGTCCACCCAGACCCACCATCATTTATAAATATTATAATGATAAGAACTTTTTTATTTATATTATTATTTTTTATAGCTTCCTGTTCGGGCAAAAAATATGTTGATATAAAAAGCCCTTGCGTTTCAGCTAAAGACGGTCCTTGCGGTCCAAAAATTCCTGTAAATGATTGGTGGCTTAAAGACTATCATATTGAATCTTAAATAAAATATATTATGAGTAAATCAGGTGGAGGATTCTCTGATAGATTTAAATCCAAAAATTCTGCAGAAGATATAGTCAAAAAAGGTGGATCAGGAGATTTTTCTAGTAGAAAAAGAACTCAAACAACTGCCGATCGGGTGGATGATAATGCTAGCCCAGAAACTCAGGCTAAAAGGGCTGATGCTAGCTTGTTATTTTTAGTTAAGGGTATTGATGATAATCGTCCTGCTTGGTATTATGTTTTGGTTGAAAGGTTAAAACTTCCCATGTTTAAAAGGGCTCTGAATGATAATATTATCCATCTTGAAGAATATGGAAAAATTTTATATTCTGCCTATGGTGAAAATCCTCCTGAAGAAATTAAGAAAAAAATAAGAGAGGAGTTTGGCATTTCTGAAGATTAAATTAAATAATTTTCTGTAATTTCTAAATCTTATGATAAAAATATTTAAATGAAATATTACGAAATTATAAAATTATTTTTAATGAGACATAAATTCAAAATAGCGATATTAATAATTATATTATCGGCTATTGTCTTGCAATCTGCTATCTCCAAAACAGAGCAAACTATTATTACTAAGGATCCTTCTGACAAAATAGTAAATCATAACCCTAAATCTGATAAAGCACCTCTTCAAACTAAAAAAACTATCGAATATTTTGACGAAAAAAACTTTCTTGATGAAGTTTTAAAACAAGTTGAAGCAAAATATGTTCACGAAAAATCTCGTAAAGAATTATTAGAAGCTGCTGCTGAAGGCATTTTATCTTCTCTTGACCCTCATTCTGGCTATCTGAAAAAGGATGTTTTTAGTGAAGTACAAGTTCAGCTAGAAGGTGAATTTGGCGGTTTGGGTATTAGAATTAGCTCTGAAAATAAATTAATTAAAGTTATTACACCAATTGATGACACTCCAGCTGCCAAAATTGGCATTAAGGCTGGTGATTATATTTCGGAAGTTAATGGCAAATCTATTTATGGCAAATCGGTGATGGAAGTTGTAAAAACTTTACGCGGCAAGCCTAAAACATCAGTTGAAATTACTATCTTAAGGGAGGGGGAGAAAGAACCATTAAAATTTACTATCATTCGTGATATCATTAAAATCACAGCTGTTAAAGCCAAATCCTATGATAATATTGGCTATATTAGATTAAGCACTTTCTCAAAATGTGTTAGTTTTGAAATGGCTAAAAAAATTGAAGAAATTATTAATGAAATTGGTTCTGATAAAATTCAGGGTTTAATTTTGGATATTCGTAACAATCCTGGCGGGGCTTTAGATGCTTCGGTCAATATTAGTAGTTTATTTTTAGAAGGTGATGAAAAAGTTGTTTCTATCAAAACAAGGGATGAAAAGGAAATGATTTACAAATCTAAATCTAAATTATCTTGTAATAATGGCGGTATTTTTAGCAAAAATTATAAATTTAATAATCCAAAATATCAAAAATTATTAAGAGAATTGCCATTGGTAACTTTGGTTAATCTTGGTTCTGCATCTGCTTCTGAAATTGTTGCTGGTGCTATTCAAGATAATGATCGCGGCATTATTTTGGGTACAAAAACTTTTGGCAAAGGCTCGGTTCAATCGCTTATTCCTTTAAATAAAGGTAATTCCGCCATGAAATTAACCATTGCTTTATATTATACACCATTAGGAAAATCAATACAGGCAGATGGTATTGAACCCGATATTATTGTAAAAGAAGCTAAATTAGAAACTATTGAAAATAATAATTTAAGATCTGAATCGGATTTAGATGGTCATTTGGAAAATCAAATTAAAGAAATTGCTAAAGAAAATAATGATATTGAACAAAAAGATAATTCGGTACTTTATGATGATGATTATCAATTAACAAGAGCAATTGATTTGATAAAGGGCATAAATTTATATAAAAAATTTGATAAAAAATTTACAAAATAAGCAAGATTTAAAATTTATATCCCTAGCTATTAATTTAGCCAAAAATAATATCGGACTTACTTCTCCCAACCCATCTGTTGGTGCTGTGATTGTTAAAAATGGAGTTATTTTAGCAACTGGAGTCACTGCCATTAATGGTCGCCCCCATGCTGAAGAAGATGCAATTGCCAAATTATCTGCTATAGATTTAAAAGATTCTGTAATTTACATTTCCTTAGAGCCTTGCTGTCATGATGGTCGTGGTGATTTTTCTTGCACCGATTTAATTATTAAATCTGGAATTAAAAAAGTTATTTTTGCCATTAAAGATCCTGACCCAAGAACAAATGGCCAATCTATTTTAAAATTGCAAAAAGCTGGAATTGAGGTTGAATTTGGATTGTTAGAAAAAGAGGCTAGAGAAATAAATAAAGGTTTTTTTACTGTGAAAACCAAAAATAGACCATATATTACTGTCAAAATTGCCACAACTATGGATGGAAAAATTGCCACAAAATCTTTTGATAGTAAATGGATTAGCAATGAAAATTCTAGAAAATATACTAATTTTATTCGCTCTAAGAATGATGCTATTTTAATTGGGGCAAATAGTTTTAGAAAAGATTCTCCTTCATTAGATTGTAGAATTGCCGGATTGAAAGATAGATCACCAAAAAGAATTATCTTAAATAAAAATTTTGATTTGCAGCTAAATGATAAATTTATTGCATCTTGTCAAAAAATTCCTGCATTTTTTATAGTTGCAGATGATTTTTCTGGTGAAAATAAATATCCAAATATTAATTTGATCAAATCTCCTTTAAATGATAAAAATCAAATTGATTTGCCAAATTTAATGACAAAATTATCTGATTTGGGAGTGAATAATCTTTTAATTGAAGGTGGTAGACAGATTTTTGCTAGTTTTTTTAAAGAAAATTTAATTGATGAGATAATTTTGGTTAAAGGTAATTTTATTTTAGGATCTGATGGAATTAGTGCTATTGGTGATTTAGGAATAAATCTAATATCTGATATTGAGAATAAATTTACTATTGATAAAATAAGGAAAATCGAGGATGATTTAGTGATAAAATATATAAAAAATTAAAATTATGAAATATATTAGTACAAGAGGTAAAGCGCCAAATTTAACATTTGAAGATGTAGTATTACAAGGTTTAGCAAATGATGGTGGGCTTTATATTCCAGAAATTTTGCCAAAATTCTCAGAGGCAGAAATTGAAGAAATGAAAAATCTGAATTATCAGGATTTAACTTTCAAAATTGTCAAACCCTTTGTAGCTGGTGAAATTTCTGATGAAGATTTAACTAGAATAATTGAAAAATCCTATTCAAAATTTTCTAATAAGGCGATTGCACCTGTTAAGCAACTTTCTAATGATCAATTTTTATTAGAGCTTTTTCATGGTCCAACTTTGGCCTTTAAGGATTTTGCCTTGCAATTTTTAGGTAATATTTTTGATTTTATCCTAGAAAGAAGAAAGGAAAAGGTGGTTATTATCGGCGCCACTTCTGGTGATACTGGTTCTGCTGCTATTATGGGTTGTCGTGACTGTGAGAATGTCGATATTTTTATTCTTCATCCTTATAATCGTGTTTCCGATGTTCAAAGAAAGCAAATGACCACAGTCATTAATGATAATGTGCATAATATTTCCCTAAAGGGTAATTTTGACGATTGCCAAGAATATGTTAAAGAAATGTTTGCTGATCAGTCATTCTTGAATGGTCGTAGAATGGCAGCAGTCAATTCTATCAATTGGGTGCGTATTATGGCACAAATTGTTTATTATTTCTATTCTGCTTTAAGAATTAATATTTCCAAGGAAAACCCAATTTCATTTTGTGTGCCAACTGGTAACTTTGGTGACATTTATGCTGGCTATTTGGCCAAAAAAATGGGTCTGCCAATCAATAAATTAATTGTTGCTACCAATCAAAATGATATTTTAACTAGATTCTTCCAAAATAATGATTATTCGCGTCAAGATTTAATAGAAACCCTTTCTCCAAGTATGAATATTCAAGTTTCTAGTAATTTTGAGAGAATGTTATTTGATTATCATAAAAAATTTGGTCGTGAAAATGAAATTTTTGACAAAATGGCCGAATTTAAAAAGAGTGGTAAATTGACAGTTTCTGATGATATTATTGCCGATATTAGAAAGGATTTTGATTCCTATTCCATTAGCGATGAGCAGACTTGCCAAATTATTAATAGAATCTATCAAGAAAATGAAGAAATTCTTGATCCTCATACAGCAACGGGCATTGGTGCTACTGATCTTTATCAAAAATCTAAAGATTATCAGGGTGAATATGTTGTTATTTTAGCAACTGCTCATCCAGCAAAATTCCCTTATGCGGTACAAAAATCTGGCGCTCCTGAGCCTAAATTACCATTATTTTTATCCGATTTAATGGAAAAGAAAGAAGAAATGACCATTATTGATAAGAATATTGATGAAGTCAAAAATTTTATTTCTAACAAAATTTAAGATTAAATGCAATATATTTTAGACTTTTTGCAAAATATAGGATTTACGCTACAAAATAGCACTGATAACTCCTACGCTAAAATATATCAAGGATATGAAATAGAAGTTATTTTAGATGATATAGATTTAAAAAAATCATCAGTCAATTATGGTAAAAAAATCAAGATAGGAAGGAAAACCACTAGTAACTTATCTCAAAATGAAAATCTTGTAGTTTTAGAATGTGTAAATAGGCTTCTTGAAAAAGGCTACAGCCCCGAATCAATAGAATTAGAAAAAAGTTGGAATCTTGGCCATAAAGGAAAGGGTTTTCTTGATATTTTGGTTAAAGATAAGCAAGGAAAATCACTCTTCATGATAGAGTGTAAGAACTGGGGAGATGATTTTAATAAAGAAAAAAACAAGATGTATAAAGATGGTGGTCAGCTTTTAAGTTATTACAGGCAAGATAGGTCAGTTCAATCACTTTGTTTATACGCATCAAAATTTGAAAATGGCAAAATTCAATATAATAATGAATTAATTGATACATCAAGTTTAAAAGGAGAGAATGAAGAAGAGATATTTGATTCTTGGGATAATAGTTTTAATGCTAAGGGTATTTTTGAAGATGGAATAAATGCTTATGAATTTAAGAATATTAGTTTAACTTATGAAGATTTAAATGATTTAGAAAAATCAGATGGTCAGACAATATTTCACCAATTTGCAGAAATTCTAAGAAAGCATATTGTTTCAGATAAGCCAAATGCTTTTAATAAGATTTTCAATCTGTTTATTTGTAAAATTCAAGATGAGGATGAAAGATTTAATTCCTTAAATGATGATTTATCTTTTCAATTTAAAGCAAGCGATGATTCTGAAAGCCTTTTTGATAGGTTGAATACGCTTTATAAAAAGGGCTTAGAAAATTATATTGATATAATTTTACCTGATATAAATGAAAAGGAATTCAACGATCTTATAGAATCTAGAAATGATGAAAAACTAAAAGAACAATTTAGAAATTTACGATATTACAGAAGTTCTCAAGAATTTGCTTTTAAAGATGTTTATAACAAGGAAACATTTGAAGAAAATGCAGAAGTTGTAAAAGAAGTTGTTAAGCTTTTGCAAAAATTTAAAATAAAATATTCAAAAAAACATCAGCATTTGGGAGATTTTTTTGAATTATTACTAAACACAGGATTTAAGCAAGAATCAGGGCAATATTTCACTCCAATTCCATTAACTCGTTTTATATGCAAATCTCTTCCTATCAAGAAAATCATAGATAATAAAAATGATAATAGGGAGATTAGTTTTTTACCCTATGTTATTGATTATGCCTCTGGCTCTGGTCATTTCATAACTGAGATGATGGATGAGATAGATTATTATGTTCAAAATATAAAAGATAAAGATATAAAAGGAGGGAGGAAGGCCATAAGTGAGTTTAATTCAATCAAAAATAGTATCAAATGGGCTAGCCAATATGTCTATGCAATCGAAAAGGATTATAGATTAGTAAAAATATCAAAAGTTAGTTCATTTTTAAATGGAGATGGAGATGCAAATGTAATGTCAGTTGATGGTTTAGCATCTTTTCAAAATGACAAATATAAAGGGGTCTTACAAAAAAGCACAGAGGGGCAAGAAAATAATGTTTTTGATGTATTAATTGCTAATCCTCCATATTCTGTAAGTGGTTTTAAAAATCCTTTAATAAAAGAGCGTGGAAATATTGCTAATTTGGAAAAGCATTTTGACTTAGCAAAATATCTTACAGACAAATCCTCGGAAATAGAGTGTTTATTTGTTGAAAGAGCTAAACAGCTTTTAAAAGAAAATTCTGTTGCTGGTATTATTTTACCAATATCCATTTTAACAAATGGAGGAATATATGAAAGAACCAGAGAGATATTATTAGAATATTTTAATATTAAAGCCATTATTTCACTTGGCAATAATGCCTTTATGGCAACTGGCACAAAAACTATTATTTTATTCCTAGAGAAGAAAAAATCATCATTTTTAGAGTCTCAAAATATCATCAATAGTTTTTTTGGAAATTACAAAGATGTTGTTTGTGGAGGAATAAAAAATGCTTTTTCTACCTATGTTAAAAACACATATGAAGATCTAGAATTTGATGATTATATCAGTTTAATAAAGGGCTTTCCTAATGATAAAGCAAAGAAAAGTGATTTATATAAGGAATATAAAGGAATATCTTCCCAGCAGATTATAGAAATAGAAAAAGAGAAATTGCTTTATTTTATTAACTCATATTCACAGCAAGTTATTATTGCTGACTCGGGTGAAAAAGCGGTAGAAAAAGAATTTTATGGTTATGAATTTTCAAATAGAAGGGGTCATGAAGGAATACATATCTACAAAAATGAAGCAGGAAAGCTACAGTCAAAACTTTATAATGAAGATGATCTAGGTGATGAAGAGAGGTTAAATAGCTATATTTTAAGAAATTTTAATAATGATTCTAATTTAGAAAGAGATATTAAGGATGTTCAAACCTCAGAAGAACACCCATTAAAAAATCATATTCATCATGTAAGACTCTCGCAGTTAATGAGTTTTGATAGCAAGAGATTTGATAAATCTATCAATTTGAATAAAAAAAAAGAGTTAAAAATTGAGAGTAAGTGGGATATAAAAGAGTTTAACGAATTGTTTGATATTAAAATTGGCGGAAATCCATCTAGAAAGACTGAATATAGAAATGCTTATTATACAGGCGGAAAAAATTTATGGGTTTCTGTTTCAGAGCTTAATGGAGAAGTAATTACGGATACTAAAGAAAAAATTACAGACAAGGGGGTTGAAAATTCTAATGTCAAGCTAATTCCAAAGAATACGGTTTTGATGAGTTTTAAGTTATCTTTAGGAAAAATTGGAATATCTGGCACTGATCTATATACGAATGAAGCCATAGCTGGATTAATAATAAAAAATAACACAGTTAACAAAAATTATTTATTTTACGCGCTACAAAATAATGTGGTTCCTATAGATATATACTCTAAAGTTTTTGGTGCTAGTTTAAATATGGAGAGTATAAAAAAATTGAAACTCCCTCTCCCACCATTAGAAATACAGCAAAAAATTGTTGATGAAATTAGCAAAATTGAAGAAAAAGAAAAAACATACAAGGAGTTGCTTCTAAAATCTGAAAATCAAATAAAATCCAAATTAGGAACTGGAGAAGTTAAAAAAATTGGAGAGATTTGTTTTTTAAATATGGGGCAGTCTCCTAAATCTGAGTTTTATAATAGAAATCAAAATGGACTGCCATTTTACCAAGGTAGCAAAGATTTTGGTTATAAATTTATAAAAGATCCTCAAATGTGGACTAGTAATATTACAAAAGAATCTAACATTAATGATATTCTTATAAGTGTTAGAGCTCCAGTTGGTGAGATAAATATTAACAATATAGGCAAGATATGTATTGGTAGAGGACTTGCTGCTATTAATTCTAAAAATAAGGCTATACATAATAATTATTTATATCACTTACTGAAAAATGGCAACTACCTACAAGGAAAAGATGGCTTAGGTTTTGAAAGCATCAATAAAGATGTAATTTTAGAAACAAAAATACCAATTCCTTCTGAACAGAAACAAAAAGAAATTGTAAGGGAAATAGATTTATTAGAAGAAAAAATCAAATCTTCTCAAAATTATCTAAATAATGCTAAAAATTTAAAACAGAATATTTTAGATAAATATTTAAAGTAATAATGTCTTTCGATATCAAAAAACATAAAAATAACCTGCTTTTTATTCCGCTTGGTGGTTCTGGTGAAATTGGCATGAATGTCAATCTTTACCATCTTGATGGCAAATTTATCATGATTGATTTGGGTTTGGGTTTTGCCAATAATATTCCTGGAGTCAATATGATTGCACCAGATTTGAGTTTTATTAAAAAACACAAAAAAGATCTTTTAGCAATTGTAATTACTCATATTCATGAGGATCATATTGGTGCAGTGCAGCATTTATGGCAAGAATTAAAAGTTCCAATTTATGCAACCAATTTAGCAAAAAATTTCCTAGAGGCTAAATTAGAGGAATATCCTTTTAAGAAAAAAGTTAAAATTAATGTTATCGATGGGTCAAAAAATCTCAATTTAGGGCCTTTTGAACTTGATTTTATTGGTTTAACCCACTCCGTGCCAGAAATGAATGCTATTTCGATTAAAACTCGCTTTGGCAATATTTTACACACAGGAGATTGGAAATTTGACTCTGATCCAGTGGTTGGAAATGTCTCAGAAAAGGAAAAAATTGCTCAAATTGCTAAGGATGAAGGGTTCTTGGCCATAATTTCTGATTCTACCAATATTTTAAGTAAAGGCAGGTCAGGATCGGAAGGTGATTTGCAGAAAAATATGGAAGAGGTTATCTCCAAATCACAAGGCATGGTTGGTGTTACTACTTTTGCTTCTAATATTGCCAGAATGTCAATCATTGCCAAAGCTGCAATTAATTGTAATCGTAAAATTGTTTTGGCTGGATTTTCTATTAGAAGATTAGCTGAAGTTGGTAAAAAATCTGGATATTTAAAGGATTTGCATCAATGTTTGATTTCTGAAAATGAGATTAAAAATTATGCTAGAAATGAAATTTTAGTCCTTTGTACTGGTTGTCAGGGTGAAATTAATGCCTCAACTATGAAAATTGCTACTAATAATCACCGTGTTATTAAATTTAAATCTGGCGATCGTATGATATTTTCTTCAAAAATTATTCCCGGCAATGAAAAGCAGATTTTTGATATTTTTAATCTTTTTGCTAGAAGGAAAATAGAAGTAATTACAGAAAAAAATGCTCTAATTCATGTTTCTGGCCATCCAAATCGTGATGAGGTGGAAGAAATGTATGAAATTGCCAAGCCAAAATTCTCAATTCCTGTTCATGGGGAATATTATCATATTTTAGAACATCGAAGATTAGCCACTGAAAAATGGGGCTGCCAGAAGGCCACTTTGACAGAAAATGGGGCTGTTATTGAAATTAATGAAGATTCATGCCAAAAAATTGCTAATGTTGAAACTGGATATTTGGCTGTTGATGGTAAAAATCTTATTCCAAGAGATGGCAAGATCATTTCTCAAAGAAGAATCCTACAAGAATCTGGTGCGATTTTTGTAGCTATTTTACTTTCCACCAAGGGTGATATTTTAGATATCGATTTTAAAGCGGTTGGATCATATGATTTTGAAAATGATCCCTATTGCTTAAATGATATTGAGGAAGATATTGAACAAGCCGTTAGAAATTCTAGCTCTGAAGTAAAGAAGGTCAAGAAGTCACTTTTCAAAAAAAGAGATAGCATGGATAAAATTACAAAATCAATTGCCAAATCTATTAAATCAAAATTACTGAAAAATATGCTGGAATTAATGGGTAAAAAGCCTGTGATTGAGGTGTCTGTTATGTTTAGTAAGTAAAAAATGGAGTCCAAGCTGTTAATTTAACTGATATTTTGGGAAGTTCTGACGGTGTGCAAAGCTCACTTTACGAACTATTATCCTAATTTACCGATCCAGAGAATATAGGGGTTAAATGGCAATTTGGGTCGTCCTGAAAATTTCGAACTTTTGTATGTGTTGAGGCAAAAAGCAACATTTGCGAACTTTTGTGTTTGTTGAGGCAAGAAACATCGATTACAAACTTTTTTATTGACTTTCAAAGGTATCTATCTCACACTATTTAACATTAAATCACATTTATATATTGTAATATGGATTGGGAAAATTTTAGGATAAATAAAAGGTTAAATTTGAAAGCAGATATTATTGAAGAAATTTATTCTTTAATTGCAAAAATTGACTCTGTTAAAAATAGCTTTTCTTTAACTAACAATCTTTTACCTCAAACTATTAGTCGCCTTACCTCATCTTTAATTGTAACTTCTGCTGGCGCTTCAAATAGAATTGAGGGAAATAAATTAACAGATAATCAGGTTGAGAAACTTTACAAAAACTTAAATATTCAAAAGTTCAAAACCAGAGATGAGCAAGAAGTTGCTGGATATATAGAGGTTTTGCAAGAGATATTGGCAAATTATAAAAATATTAAAATAAGTGAATCTATAATTTTGGGTTTTCATGACCAAATGCTAAAATATAGTGAAAAAGATTTAAGACATAAAGGAGGATATAAATTTGGATCAAATCGAGTGGAAGCAAAAGATCATGATGGCAATTTAGTTGGAGTTATTTTTGACCCCACCCCACCTCATTTAGTTAAAAAAGAAATTCAAGAACTAGTTGAATGGTATAATTTTTGCAAAAATGATGGACAAAAACATCCTTTAATTTTAATTGCTAATTTTATCTTTGAATATTTAGCGATTCATCCTTTCCAAGATGGCAATGGAAGAACCAGCAGATTATTGACAAATTTAATGCTTTTACATTCAGGTTACAACTTTACCAATATTGTCTCTCATGAAAAACTAATAGAAAACAATAAAGCTGATTATTATTTGGCTTTAAACAAAACACAAAAAACTTGGAAAACTGAAAATGAAGATATTTCGCAGTGGTTATTATTTTTCTTAAAAATTATTGATGGACAGGCGGGAAAAGCTTTAGATATTTTAAAGGGTGAAACAATTGAGCATCTATTATCAGAAAAGCAGTTAGAATTATGGAATTGGGCTTTATCTTTAGAAAAAAAAGAATTTTCACGAAAAAATGCAATCGAAGCAACAGGATTTCCACCTAGAACCGTTGAGGCAATAATTAAAAAATTATTTGATTTGAAAAAGTTAGATAGGATTGGTGAAGGTAGAGGAATTAGATACAGGGTTTTAAGATAGGTTATGAATAATTTATTAGTACATCTTAATGGTCTCGCACAATAGAGAAATGCTCCCCAAAATTCAGACCACTCTTTTTAATTTTTTATGGACTATAATTTCTTTAAATTTTGATTTGGAAGATGGAAAAATATGTTAATATTTTTTCATCTATTAATTAAAAATTTAATTT
>Ga0257114_1001944_pt1 | contig 14179 bp, 14 predicted proteins | sample SI112_10mmetaG_FD_190149 | JGI IMG/M metagenome (GOLD analysis project Ga0257114, IMG submission 190149) | Marine microbial communities from Saanich Inlet, British Columbia, Canada - SI112_10m | ecosystem: Environmental > Aquatic > Marine > Inlet | place: Canada: British Columbia | collected...
GTGGCCGCTGCTGAGCGACGGCGGGTTTGTGGTCTTCGACGACTGGAAATTCGAGCAGTCCAAGCGTGCCATCCTCGACTTTCGCGAGTATATGGACATCGACACGCCAATTTTGTTTGCTAATGATACGCTCGACCCGATGGCGTACTGGCGCAAGGCGCCACGTCGCGCAAACCAGCTGCCGTAGCTGCATGAGTATTTGTTGTGCTCGGGTCTTGCGGGGCAAATGACACACGCGGCTTGCCGCGTGCGTTGTGGGCATTTTTAGCCAACAAGCATTGAACACATGGGACTGGCGCACGATCTCGCGGCGCGCGCCGCCGAATTTCACGCCGAGGCGCACAAGAAGCAAAGGCACGGCCTCCGATCCCTGCCAGAGGCGATCGCCAGGGAGTGGCAGAGGAAGCAGCCCGAGGTCTTCAAGGAGGCCACGGCTGGAAAGACGGAGATTCATGCGTGGATTGCGCACCCAAAGATGATTGGCTGCAAGCCCACCCATGCCGACATGGTCAGTGCGCTTCCCAAGGAGCTCGAGGAAATGTACGAGGCCGAGCAGCTGAAGATTGAGCCGTCTGCGACGTGCTCACGCTCGTGGAAATTGCGGTTTACATTTTTTGAGCTCACCAGTAAGCTCACGGCGGAGTACGTCGCCAGGGACTTGCAGGAAGAATTTCCAGAGCAATTTGCGGACGAGCCGTTGGCCAAACGCGTGAAGCGCCACTGCGGCGACGAGGGTGACTTTTGAGTGTCGCGCGTGTTTGTTTGCTTTTTTCAAGAGCGCACCGCTAGAGACTCCCTCTAAAGTGGCGATAACCTCGCGCGCCGCGCAGAAGACTAGGGTGTGCGCCACCCGCGCTGCGCCATGGCGACGCGCACGCGGCAAATGCACGAATTCTTGTCAGGTTACCTCGGTCCGTCGAGCGGGCCGCCGACGTTTGGCGTGCCGAGCAAGCCGCTGAACGCGCGGCTGCCCGTGAGCCCCGGCGACAGCATCCCCGAGGGCCACCGGCCGATTCCGACGTCGTCCGAGTCATCGAAGAAGACCAACGCGCAGATCCCGTACGTGCGCCAGGTCTACTCGCAGACGGGCATCGCCGGTCTGCGCATGGCGCCCAAGGAGGGCGACATTGTGCTCGTGGAGCGCACGACGATGCTGCGCAAGGAAGACCAGCCGGGCGCGCGCTTGGGCCACGGCACCAACTCGTACGCGTACACGCGCACAATTGAGAGCCTCAACCTCGAGCTCGCCGAGCCGCGCGACGAGGCGTACACGTACGACACCTTTCCGTATCGACTCGACGGCGTCATCAACAACGTCGACTCGGAGGATCCACAGAATGAGTTCAGGGATTACACGATTGCCAACGTGGCCATCTACGGGCCGTGCCGGCTCGACCACGGCGAGGCAACGCGCTGCTGCTTCAAAAAGACTCTTCCGGGGTCGGTGCTATACGTGGGGCTCGAGGTGGAACTGGTCGACGTCAACGCTCCCAATGGCAAGGTGAGGCACAAGCTCGTGCGCTTCTCGAGCGCACAGCTCTCGCGTGGCGCGCACGTGCTCGAGTCCCCAGGCCGCGAGCTGGTGTGCGCGTGGGCCTTGGGAATGCTCATGGACTCCAACCAGTCCAAGGACATGGTCACCGTCTTTGTCAATGTGTCGCCAATACGCACGGTGGGTCCGGACATGGCCGAGGCCTACCAGATCTACATCGACGAAAACGGCGACGAGCAGCGCGTGTACGCGCGCAAGGGCGACGACACCAGGTGGTGGCAGGAGACGCAGGAGGAATTCGAAATCAGGCCGTTGAGCGCCACGGACCAGCTCAAGGCAAAGTGGCACCTGCCCACGCTGCTGCCACGAAGCATGGACCCGCCACCGGACAACGACCGACCAAGCGCCAGTTGGCACTGAGCGGCGCGCGCGCTAAGCTGCTTGCGGCGTGCGCGAACACATTTTGTAGCGCGTGTGAACTGTAAGGGGGAGTGGGTGTGTGTGTGTGTGTGTGCGCTCCAAAGAAACGCGATTCGCGCATCATGAGCGAGTGCTACCCCCACGTCGCACGGCGGCGCGATCGCATCGAGCCGGCCGGGGAGTGCGCCCACGAGGATGGGCTCAAGCGCCTGCGCCTTTTGACCGAACTGCTCGGCGCAATGAGCACGACGCTCAACCGGCCCGGGTTGCTGTCGCCCCGCGCCATTGATTCCATTGGGACCCTTTTGTGCCCACCCGCCAAGGGAACGATGGCCGCGGCCAACCCCCAGGCCGAGCACTTTCGCCTGCTGCTCGTCAACCCGCCCTCGGGCAGCAAGCCTGCACCCTACCCGCGCGTGCGCCTCCAGCTGCGCACGCACGAGACCATTTCGGTCGAGGCGGCCGAGACGCTCGAGTCGAGGCAGCGCCTGAGCTGCCTGGCCATCCGGGGCACCGACGAGATGGCGCGGCGCCTCGACCCCCAGGAGCGTGCGCTCTCCGACCTGACCGTCGAGCTGGACGCGCGCGGCACCACGCTCGTCGTGCGGCAGCAAAGGGCGCCTTTGCGTGCCGTCGTGGTGCTGATGCCTGGCACCGACTCCAAGGCGAAGCCAAAGCGCAACGTTCTCGAGGTCACGCTTACCAAGGATCAGGGCCGCGTGCTGAGCGAGCTCTTCGAAGGCTCCGGCAAGGGGCGGCTCGGTCAGCTTCGGTCGGAGCCGTTGACGGCGGTGTACATGTCGCCAACCCAACAGAGCACAAGCGGGCACTACTTGCTGCCCACGTGGATGACGGAGCACCTCGCCACTATGGCGCAAAACCTCTTTCGGTTGCAGGTGCTCTCCACCGCGGCGGTGCCCTTTGGCCGCTCGCGCATGCTGTACTTTGACCGCGCGAGCGTGCACCGCAATGACGATCCGCGGTTTTACAAGGACAAGGAACACACGATGGTGCGCTGCTCGCTGCACACGGCCTCGTCGGCGTGCGTGTGCCCGCTGCACCGCAAGACGACCCCCACGCCCTTTCGTCTGCTCGAGTTCAACATTGAGCTGTGCGGTGCCGCCTTTGGGGAGCGCGACGGCCGTCGTTGCTGTCCTCGGCACTGCCTCATGGAGCCCCAAGAGTCGACGCTCTTCCCGGGCATGTGCACGCACTCCCTCAAGGTGGAGCTGCGGTGCTGCCACGAGCGCAAGGCGGTGGTGCCGGGCTCCAAGCCGCCGCCGCGTTCGGATGGTGGACTGCGCATCGACATGACCGACCTGCTGCGCAAACCCAACGACGACCTCAAACGGGCGGCACCCGGTGCTTGGATGCTCGATTCGGTGCGCGACCTGGCCGCGTGCGCGTGCGCGCTGGCCACGCCGCAACGCATCGGACTGAGCACGTCCCTGGAGTCCAAGGGCGACGCCGATGCCGTGATGGCCGCGCTCGATCGCGAGTGCCACTCGCGCGGGCACATGGACGCGCAGCTGGGCGAGCTCGACGAAACGGCCGTGTGGATGCTGCGGCTCGGCGGCGCCGAGTATTGCCGTCGCGTGCAAAAGATTGAAGTCAACGGCAAGCGCAAGCTGCCGGGAGACCCTCCGGACGTTGCGTTGTCACATGGACACTTGTTCAAGGTGAATAAAAAATAGCAAGTATTTACAAACATTCACGAGTGCTCGCGCGGGGCAGTCTTGACCTTGGGCATGCCGCGCTTCGGCGGCGCCTTGTTCTTGCCGGCCTTGGGCTTGGGCACCGATGGCTCGGAGCACACCACCTCGGGTCGCGACGCGCGCGCGGCAGGGCCGCACTCGATCGGCGCCGGCGCCCAGAGCCGCAGGCGGGAGGACGGTGGCATTGTTGCGCGCGCTGTTTTGAGGACACCGCAAGCCGCAAAATTGAACCGCGCATTTTTATACTCGCACATGGACCCACCCGCGTTCAGACACACTACACGCGCACTCCCCGTCCTACCTAGATGTCGTTGTCGTCGTCCTCATCCTCGTCGCCGCCGTGACGCCCATTGGTAGTCGGGTCTCCGGCGGAGGTTGTGGGCTCAGCGGCGATGCCACCAATCGCGTCCACAACGCCTTCAGTGTGCTTGTACTGCACGATGCGAAGCACATTCCCCGCCTCGTGGATGTTGTACGTGCCCTTGGGACCCATGCGGTAGGCCAGCTCCCAGTCGACAACGTCGTCAGTCAGCAGCTGATGCTGCATTGACCTGGCGCTCTGCGGGTGCTTGCCGATGGCGCCCTGCAGCGCACCCCCCGCGCCGTGCGCCTTGAGATGCCGCTTCTTGGCCTCCGGCTCGATGCGGCACGACTTGACGCTCTCGTCCTTGTCGAGTGCCGTCCACTTGTTCAGCTCCGGGTTGAGCTGCGCGCGGTTGGGGCAGTCCTTGGCCTTGCTCCAGTTGAGCACGTCGAGGCGCGCGCGCTGGCGGTCATTGTTCAGAACAATGTCGCCATCGGAAATCTTCTTGTCGACGCGCTCCTTCCAAAGAGGAAAGTTGCGGTCGGCAATGGTGCCGCTGATGAAGCGCAGGAAGCGCGACTCCTCGTCGTGGCCTTCCACCGTGAAGGTGGTGTAGACGCACGTGCTGTCGTCGGCCTGAATGTGGCACAGGCACTCGGGCGAGCAATACTCGAGCCACTTCTCGGGAGCCTTGGTCGCCAGGATCTGGCCCAGCACCTTGCCGTTGGGCACCGGGTTGGACTTTTTGGCCGGCGACTTGATGGCCGAAGACGGCACCAAATACTGCGTCTTGCCAAAGGATAAGATGTAAGGCTTTCCCTTGGCGGGACCGCTCTGGACGAGCGCAGGACCGTCGTGCGCTACGAGCGCCATCGGGAGCGCGGCACACGCGGTGCAAAGGTCGCGCTCGCGAGTCTCAGGGTTAGCGCGCGAGTCTCAGGGTTAGCGCGCGCGCTCGGAATTGTGGCGCGCAAACGCGCGCGCTGGCCGCTGCGAGCGCCCGCTTGCGGCTTGCGGTGTGCGTATGTCTGTTTGTTTAACAAACCGCTTACCATGGATCGTCCGGCCGTCTACCCCGCAGACGACATGCACCAAGCGATGCGCGTCCTCGAGCTCGGGCTGCGCAACGTTAGGGTGTCCTGGAACAAGAGCGACAGCAATCGCGCGTACGAGGCCTCGTTCCAGCGGCTGCAGTCGCGGCTGCTCGTGCTCCGCGAGCAGGCGGCGAGCGCGCGGTGGTCGCCCGCCTTTTTGCAGCTCCTGCGACAGGCGCGCAGCGTGAACGTATTTGGGCTGACGCCCACGCACCTGGCGACGCTTGCCAACATCGACGCGGATATTGACACCCCCACGCCAAACCACGAGACGTGGGAATCCGTTGAGTGCTGCGCGTGTGTCACCAAGAGGACGCTTGACAAGCCGCCCGCGAACGCAATCGAGATTGTTGGCACGGTCTGGAAGCGCTCGTGCCGTGACGACCAAGATTTTCTACTGACGAACAAGATTGAGAATCTGAACACGCACCTCATGCATCGTTTTCGGATGGACGAATCCAGCGGAAATCGCATGAGCATCAACAACACCCCTTTGATGCCGGGCAGCTACCTCGGGCTCTTTGTCCTTGGCCCCACGTGCCATGTGATGGCGGTCACGTTTGTGTGGTTGCAAAACTTCCTGTGCAACTTGGCCCACCTGATCGAAGGGCACCTCGACATGATGACCGAAGCGGAAACTAAGCTGCCCGTCAACGACTTCTCCGTGGTGACCGAGGAGATGGCCCAACGCGTCGTGGCGCAGCTGGAGGCGGTGGAGACGCTGCTGCGCGAGCGGGCTCTGACTCGGCCCCCACCACCGCTCTCGTTTCTGCCCAAGCCCAACGGCACCTTTCATCCGGTGGAGGAAGACATGTGGGAGCGCATCCACGATAACGTCTGGGATGTGGCAATGCACGATGTCGTGTCGCCCTGCGGCAGCGGCGAGGAGAAGGCGCACGAATCCTACAAGCGGGGCTGGCGACCGACGGAACCGTCGTGGTATCCAAAGTCCACGGTTGAGAAGTGGTGCCTGGACGCCTACTTCCTGAGCCTCTACCGTCGCAAAGGCTTCCATTACGGGCGCGCGACTCTAACCGACTGTGCCAAAACTGCCGGTGGGCACGCGGCACCGGCGGAAGCGGAAGAGGAGGACTCAGAAATCGTCATTCTAGAGGATGACGACGTCGATGTGATCGAGGAAGCCAACGAAGACAAAGACGAGGAAACCGAGGAGGAAGAAGACGAGCGCACGCAGCGGCGCAAGCGCCGCGCAGAGGCGCGCAGCAAGAAGAAGAAGCCCGACACGCAGAGACGCAAAAAGCGCCGAGCCGTAGTGGAAGACGACGATGAGGAAGGAGATGTTGCGATGCCGGAGCACGTACGGCAGATGCGCTTTGTCGACGTGGCCGACGCGTCCAAGACGGTCGTGCATCTTGTGCCGGGACGCAACCACGTGTGCATCCTCGAGTACACGTAGCGGCTTGCGGGGTGCCGAGGGGCGAGTGTGAAGCGCAATGGCGCATTCGGTGTGGCGAGACTGCGGCGACTGGCAGACGGACGAATTTCGCGGCCATCCGGAGTTCTCGCAGCAGACCTTTGCGCACGTGTACGAGCACGCCTCTGGAGAGCTGCTCGTGTGGATACGGGACAACGGCACGATGACGGGCGTCCGGTGGCTGCACGACCTTGCGCAGTACGTGCGCCATCGCTCCAAGGCGGAGGGGCGAGTTAATGAAACCATGTGTGGCGTTTGACTTGTGAAGGGTGCACGCGTAGCGTCTTGCGGGGTGTGGTGTGTGTGTGTGTGTGTGTGTGTGCAGTGCTCCATGAGCGAGGATCGCGGCCGCTTGGGAACGCTCGTGTGTTTGGGCGTCGCCTTGTTTCTTTCAGTTGTGGCGTTTGCATTGGTGCTGCTGCTACCGTGGCTGCCATAGCCCCCCGCTTGCGGTGCGCGTGAGGGGCGGGCTATTAATTCAAACCCATTAGAGCGCGCGCACAATGCAAAACGAAAACGGCAAACGTCCCATTGAACCGTACGAGCTGCTCTTTGGCCTGGCCAAGGAGGCCAAGGTCGTTGCCGACCGCGCCAAGGCGGTTGCCCAGCGCAACCTCGAGCTGGCGCAGAGCATTGTCAAGGCCGCCAAGGACACCAGTGCGCTGGCGCGAGAGGCGGAGTTCAATGCCGTGCAGGCCATGGACAGGGCCAAGAAGGCCGCACCCAAGGGTGTCGCGATTGAACAGGAGGTACTCGATCCTTCCGAAGAGGAGGCCATCATGCAGGCCGAGCAGGCGGCCATGGACGCGCAGCCGGAGCCCGAAGAGACCGAACTGTCCGGCTGGCCCGACGATGGCAGCAACCCGGCGAATGCCGAATTCGAGGATCTGCTGCAGCGGCGCGTGCTGCGCCTCCGGAGCTCGGGCCCCGGAGCGCGCGTCGAGCAGATCGTCGACGCCGGCCCGTGCGGGCAGCGCAACGATATCTTCGAGCAAAAGGAGTTGCTGAAGCGCGTCTCTCCGCGCTTCTTTTTCAACGGCGAGTTTAAGCAGTGGCGGCGCGACGCCCCCGGCGGCTGGGTTGCGCCGGTGGCGGCGTAAGCCCATGGGCGCCGCTAAGTAAGGGTGCGTGTGGACCGCGTAGAGTGTGTCATGGGTGCATGTAACACAAATGGCGCGAATCTTGGCATTAGACGAGGTCCCCGTTGCCTTGCGCAACCACCTGGTCCGAGCGTTGCGGTCTTTTGACGAGGCCGTGCTCCTGCCTCAGGCCGAGCGCAGGGAGGATACGGGGGTCTACAAAAACGTAGTGTTCCGTTTGGCTGGTACCGAAACGGGCGTGCCCGTTTCAATCTTCAATCCGCGCTGGTTCACGGGGGTCAGCGCCGTGCGCGTCGACGGGCCCGTGGTTGCGCAGCTCCTCAAGAACCCCGAGGCGCGGCATGCGGCTATGCGCAGATTGCGCGACGCGATCCCATCGGAGATGGCCGACAGCGAGCTGCAGGTGGGACCCGCGCTCGACTGCGACTCGTCCGACCGCGACAAGAACGAGTGGGTGGCTGGATTTGACGGCCCCGGGTGTTTTGTGGGACTCTACTGCGCCGACCACTCGAGCGCGCCCGACCCGGCACGTCGCGGCATGGATCGCGTGCAGCAGACGTCGTATCTCGTCTGCAAGGCGGGCGCGGGAGTCGCGGGTGCAACCTTTCACATGCGGCTGCTGGCGGCGCTGCGGCGTGGACTCACCCTCGAGGATTGCCTCGAAAAGGGCACTGACCCGGGCCCGGCGGCGCTTCGGCGTGTCAGCATGGCCGGCTCGCGTAATCGCGCGCGCATCCTGGAGATGGCGGGCAAGGCACTGGGCTTTCCTATGCTCGACACTGTGCCCGACCAGAGCTCGCGCGGCAAGTACCGCGGCGCGGTGACGCAGATTGACGTGGCCGTCAACTCAATACGGCGCATCGAGGACGCGCCGCAGCCCACCTACCAGTACACGACGAGCGTCGACGCCGCAGTGAGCCAAGGCTTGATGAGCATGAGCAACGCCGCCGACGGCGTGGCGCTGATGCTGTCGGCGGGTGGCGAGGTGCGACAGACGCTACGCAACGAGGCGCACTGCTCCATTCCCTATGCGTCGCGGCGGCTAGTGAGCGATCGCGAGCTCATCGGCACGGTGACCAAGGAGCACAAGGCGGCAATCAAGCACGGCGACTGGGCGCACCCAGACAATGAGTTTGTGCGCGACCGGTTTACGTGGAAGAATCGGCAATTTCCTGGCCTCGAGGCGGTGGCGTCCAAGGCCGACGTGGAACCGTTGGCGTTGTGGGGCTCGTACGACCGCGAGGACTACTTGTCCAAGTTTGCGCGCGAGTTGGGCGTCGCCCAGTGCCAGGTGGTCCGACTGCGACCCACGGCCGTGTGCATGGCCGGGCTCGATGCGGGCAAGCTGCGCGCGGCGCTACGCAATATTGACGCCGCGGGCCGCGTGCCCGAGGCGCGGCCCGTGACCGCCGCGCCTGCGCCTGTGCCCGCTCCAGCGGCGCCACCAATGAAGCCCGTGGCGGCGCCCGTGGCGCTGGAGGCTGTGGCCTCAGACGGCAGCGCCGCCATAGACGATCTTTTTGCGAAGCGCATCGCGGCGCTGCACGCAACGCGCGAAACCGCTCGGCTCGAAGACCGTGCCGCGCGCAACGCCACAGCGTGTGGCCAAAGTATCGACGAGCTTGACTATTTAGACGAGGAGTATTGAGTGCATTAAACAATTACAAGTTCACCAGGCGACACGCACACGTTGCGCTTACGCTCCAGCATGGACCGCGCGAGGCCCCGCGGGCCCACCATTAAACATTCGCGTCCCACAAACGCGAGGCACGTGACGCCTATGATGGTCATGAGGATTGCGGCAAAGCACACGACAAAGTCTTCCTGACTCGACAAACTAAACCGCAGGTGGGCCTTCCAAGTGTTGATGGCGCATCCAATAAGGGCCACGGCCGCCATCATGGCACCGAGGACCATGCCACCTCGGCCACACGGCGCGATGCCCACGACGGCGACACGACAGCTCACGTTGGCATACGGCGCCGCGCACACGGGACACCGGGCGTGACGCGTCGTCTCGAGCATCTTGACGAGGCACGCGTCGTGTATGTAGCGATCGGTGCATTGGCACGCCGACTTTTGGGGCCGAGGATCCGACTCGGTGCAAACGTAGCACTCGGGCGGCGTCATCAGGCGAGCGCGAATGCCACGGACGCTTTGTGGCAGCGCTTTGGCTAGCGCCGCTTGCGGCATGCGCGCACGAGCTTGCGCATTCCGCAAGCGCGCGCGCACCATGACCCAGCGTCTGCGAATCAAACTCGTCTCAAACACCAACCAAGAGGTGCTCTTCGAGGTAAGCGGCAAGACCAAGCTGGGCACGGTCATGCACGCCTACTGCAACCGCTTGAAGATTCCCATCAACTCGGTGCGCTTTTTGTTTGACGGCAACCGAATCAACGAGGCTCTCCTTGTGAGTCAAGCGGGATTGGAACAGGATGACATCATAGATGTGCAGGAAGCAATGGAAGGAGGCGGAAATCTCCAAAGGCGCACCGCCGCTAGCCGTGATTTCAGTGTGTGTGCGCGTGGTGAGTAAAAGAAGCGTGCGCGTATTGTCCGCGTCTAAAATGTCCTCGGGCATGGAACTGCGCAAGCGCGGCAAGCGCAAAGACCCGGAGACGCAAGCGTCCAAAAAGCAGCGCGGCCGGCTGGGCGATCCGCTGAATGCCATCGACGCCGGCAGTCCGGGAGAGATTCGCATCTCCGCGGACAATATGATCGCCATCTCGCACCTGTACAACTCGTCGCCCTCGATCCAGGCGGCGCGCGCCATTCTGCTGGGCCAGCTGCTCGGCTCGGGAGTCGTCGTGCGTCGGCAGGGCCGCGACGTTAATTTGAAGCCCGTGTTTGCGCGACACCTCGAGGACGTGTGGTTGCCCTTTGCGCGCGCGGTCATCGACCACTTTCTCATGTTTGGCTTTGTCCTGGTCTCGCTCGAAAAGGAGTCGCCGCCGCCGTTTGCGAATTTTGTAAAGGGCAAGCAGCTCGCGGCCACCTCGAGCATGGCGCCGCGCGGGCGCGCGGGGGCCACCAAGGAGGCGCCCACGCCCTCCGATGTGCGCGCCAAGGGCGCGCAGCCTATCACCGACGACGCGCGCCAGGACGCGCGGATCAACAATTCCAAGCTCAACGGTGGTAGCAACCTCGTGCCCACCGTGCCCGACTTGGGACAGTACGAGGTCAGCTTTGTGCACGTCGGGGAGAGCAACTACCAGCGCGAGTACCGTGTGTTTTCGACCAACAGCGACTCGGTACGCTCTAACACAACACACGCTGTGGTCGCACGCCGCAAGATGACACCATTTGGCGCTCGCAGGTGTACCGCCAAGATTTCTCCTCGGAGCTCTTCTTCAAGTCGCCGCCCGACGCCGCGGGCAATGTTTGCTCGCCCGTGGCCACCGTCTTCCAGTCGGCGAGCTTCATCTCGTCGCTCGAGGAGCTCGCGCTGCAGGCCGAGGTCGTGCGCGCGCGGCAGCTGCTCGTGACGCAACCTGCCATGCGCAATCAGGGCAACCAAAACCTGGACCCGAGCAACCTCTTCTTCGACTCGGAGTCGCGCGCCGTGCAGGCGTCGGCGGCGTCGGACGAGGACACGGCGCAAGCGCAAAACCTGGCGACGACGGCCAAGCTGATGCAGGTCATCAATCGCCTACAGACGACCGACCAGACGGGCCGCGAGCGACCTGCGGCGGCCTCGGGCGGCGTGACGCACGTGCCGCCGCCGATGCCGCCGCAATTGTTCACTTGGTGCGTGTTGCGACTCAAACCAACACACGCAACCCTTTCACACAACTCCTACTCCACCACAGTCCGGAGCGCCAGCAAGTGGTGCCGGGCGTGCGCCCGCCCGAGGCTCGTTCGGACCTGGTCGACCTCATGCGCGTGGTCAACGACCACAGTAAGAATCCAAAGACTTGAACCCACCGACCAACAATGCACTTACACGCACTGTTTGTGCCCTGGCAGTCGCCGCGGCTCTCGGGGTGAGTGCCATCGCCTTCAAACCCCGTACTGCACATACGCACTCATTCGTCGTCATCTGTGTTGCAGGTTCCCGCCAGCGTGATTTTCGAGGGTGAGCGAAGCATCTCCAACCCCTGGCCCTGTGCACTGCTCACACCCGTGCTTGTTTCGCAGGCAAGTTTTCGAGCAACAGCATGAGCCAGCTGCAGCTGCTCAACACCACCGTGGCCAGCATTTCCCTCGCGGTGAACAAGGTCTTGACCGCATGGTGCGCCTCCTCTGCCCAACGACTCTCCCTGTGCGCTTGCTCACACCCTCTGCCCACCACCACGCAGCTACCAAGTCGTCTACGACGACTCCAAGGAGGAGGACGAGCTCGTGCTCCTCACCGCGCCCCTCTCCAGCACCACCGAAATCGAGGCGCTCTACACGGCCGGCCTCATCGACATCGACTCCGCGCTCCCCGCGGCGCTGCACTCCCTCGGCGCCAGCGCCGTCGAGATTGAGGGAGCGCTCAAGCGCCGGCGGCAGGCCGACAAGAACAAGCCCAACGCCGAGGCGGCCATGGCCGAGACCTCGGCCATGCTGGGCGAGTACGACGCGCAGCTCAAGGCCGCGCAGACCGAGAAGACCAAGGCCGAGGTCGAAAAGGTCAAGGCCGACACGCAGAAGACCACGGCCGAGGTCGGCGTGGTGGACGAGACCGTCAAGAAGACGGCAGCCGAGACCAAGAAGACGGAGCACGACGCCAAAGCGCCCTTTCCGTCGGCGGCGCCAGCCGCCGGGGCGGCCGGGGCGACGCCGGCCGCCGGGGCGGCACCCGCGGCGGCAGCCAAGAAGAAGCCATCCGGGGACAAAAAGTAGGCATGTGCGTGTGCGCGCGCGTGTGTGTGTGTGTGCAACTTGTTTATTCAGAAACCTCCCCCTTTGCACCGGGAACGTACCACGCTACGACCACCACCCACGCCCAGCGCCGGCCAAAAAGTTTTGCAGCGTTACGGTGCACGTGCGCGCGAGCTCGGAGATGCACGCGACGTCGGGCTCTTCCTCGTCAAACCCCTTTTTAAATAGGTGGCGATAGACCTCGCGCTCCGTCGGAATGGCCAGCATCTTTGGGTTGGTCTTAGAAGGCAAGTTGACGATGCGGCGTGAACGGGATGCCACGCAGGTGGGATTAAATGGAAACTGCCACACGTCCTCGTGAATGCCGTGTCGGGCCGCCGTCTGCCGAAGCAGTCGCACGGCGACTTTGGCATTGTGGATGATCAGCCGTGCGCCATGCACGTTGACGAGTCGGTTCATCATCTGCATGACCTCGCGGATTTCTTCGGCAGGCGGTTCACCCGCTTCGCGCAAGTCTCGATAGTGTATGCCGTGACGCTTAAACGCCTTGGCGGTAATCTTGACGCGGTATGGCAGCAGCCACAAGCGATCGTAGCCGACTGTAGCATTTCCCTCGGCGTCAAACCCCTTGACCACACACTGCAACACGCAGTCGTGTGCCGCCATTCCAGTGGAGTGGACGGCCAAGACGCAATAGCAAGTCGCCTGCTCACGCTCGGCCAAGGACCGCACGGGCTTCATCTCCTCTTCAGCAATCGCAGTTGCAAAGGCATCTTCCAGTGTGTCGTCTTCCCTTTCGTACAGGTTGACCGTGCTCGATGGCGAATCTGGCACATCCATGTAAAACGGCACTGCGCGAGTTTCAGACGGCACTGGCACCTTGATCGTTTCAAGTGGCTCGAGGGGTTCGTTGGTCGCCGAAAGCGAGCCTGTGGTCTGTATATCGGAAAGCGATGCGCACGAGAGCGGTGGTGGACGCAATCGCGTGCCTGCGGGCGTCACCACCGTTTGTATGCGCATTCCGGCGCAACACTCGAGCATGCATGTGCGCGGATTGTGAATTTTGGCAGCGGTCGTTATCAGCGCTTCCAGGGGTGCACTGAGTCCCAGCTCGTCAAAGCTCATTGGGCAAATGGCCACGCGCGCTAATTTGCCAAAACAGATCATGTACATGCCGCAAGGAGCGATGCACCGCAACCTCTCAAACGTCGCGGTCGCTTGCTTGCCAAAAAATGCCACCATCCTCGATGGCACCGTTTCGGTTTTCGCTCGGTCGCGGAACAACACAGTCCGTTCCGCGAGAGCAACAGCGACCGCTCTTGCACACCTCGAGCGCACAGGCTTCGGCGCTTGCGCGGCTCAATTTGAAACCGGCCACGGTGGCACTCGGGCGTCAAACGCGTGGCAGCTATGCGTGCTTGGGCACCCCGAGCGGAAGGAGTATGCATGGCGGCGGTAGCGGAGTCTACAGTGGCGGAGAGGAGAGTGGCGACGAAGAGGATGGCGAAGTGCTCCCTCAGAATACGTGTCGTCGCTGCTGTCTCGGGCTGTGCGTGTTGACGGTGCTGCTCGTGGCTGGTACCGGTCTTGTGCTGCGCTTTTTGCTTGCGCGGGACAGCCATCCATCTTCGCCAGCGGCCAAGCTGGCAAGCCTGTCGGTACGACGTACGCCACCGCCACCAAAGGCCAGTCGCGCGGCCGTGTCGTTCGTTGGAAGCACGCGACGAACGTCTCCGCCGCCACTCTTCAAGAATCCGGGCCCGCCGCTTCCCCCGCCTCCGCAAATGCGACACTCGCCCCCATGGCCTCCATG
>Ga0257114_1001949_pt1 | contig 14156 bp, 10 predicted proteins | sample SI112_10mmetaG_FD_190149 | JGI IMG/M metagenome (GOLD analysis project Ga0257114, IMG submission 190149) | Marine microbial communities from Saanich Inlet, British Columbia, Canada - SI112_10m | ecosystem: Environmental > Aquatic > Marine > Inlet | place: Canada: British Columbia | collected...
TTTGTTATAAAGCCCAGGTGGTGAAATTGGTAGACACGCTAGCTTCAGGTGCTAGTGCTCTAACGGGCGTGGAGGTTCAAGTCCTCTCCTGGGCACCATATCAAAAGACGCTAAACCACATAACCTACTGATTTTAATAGACTTTGCAGAGCATGCGCCAAGCAATACCAAAGTCTCATGTATAATCCATGTATAGTTATAGTGTTCTGACCCTGCTACTATGGAGTCATGACATTGAAGACTATCAAGCATCTCAGAATAAGCAAAAGCACTGACTGGCTGTCGTATCAGCGGGGCCTTCCTAAAGCCCTGCACGGAAAAGCCAAGCTAATGAACATCCCTACAAATATAGTAAAACCCCTCAAGCTGACGAAGTCTGCACCTGCATCTGACATCACCGCAGCTATAGAAAAGCATAATAAAAAGTTTGAAGACCTCTGCAGACTCATTAGCGCAACAAGCCTTGGTGACCTAACCAAAGGAGAAGCCAACAAAGGTGCAAAAGCTCTACTGCAAGAACGTAAAGTAGAGCAGGGTGCGCTGGTCAATGTAGACCCTAGAGAGGACGGCTTCATGGACACCATAGATGACGCCTTAGGCATCCACGCCAATCAAGACCATCCACAGTGGAGTGAGGTTTATCCCACTGCTGAGAAACTGCCAGAGGCTCTCGTGTCTGCGGTCAACGAACTATTGAAAACGCCAAAAGGTCATGAAAACTTTCACCTGTTTAGTGATGCCGTAGAACGCTATAGAGGTTACAGAAGCAACAAGATAACTACCTCTCTTAAAAGCGAAGGTCAGTTGAAGAAGCGTGATAGAGAACTGGCCAAAGACTTGAAGCGGCTGGAAGACTTCATAAACTTCAGTGGCAATCAAGAGTTCACGTCAGACAACTGCAACGTAGCGCTGAGACGGTATAAGGAGCATTTGGTACAACTCTACAAGGAATCACCTGCCACGGCTAAAAGAAACCTAGCTCCCTCAGCTGCAGCAATGCGAATGTATGCTGACGAAGTAGCTACCAACGTTACTATTACAACTAAACTTACCATCAACGAGCAAAGAGCAAACGCGAAGATACGAGAGGTGGCTGATGTCGACACAGAGCTGCCTTTGATATGGGCAGCGGCTCATGACGCTTCGTATGACCACTTTTTCAGACTTCACGTATTCGGCATCTTTAGTGGCAGCCACGCCAGTGAACTCTGTCAGTCAGATGTCACTCATGTCCATCCAGAGCTAGGCTACTTTGTCTTAGGTGGCACAAAAAGGGATCATAGGACTAGACCTGTGGTAGTTGTGAACGACACGCATAGAAACCTACTCTTGGAGTTTAAGGATGCCGCTAAAGACTCTATGGGCTTTGCATCTATCTGTGGCTTTAGATCAACTCAATCAGAAACTACCCATACAAACCTAATGAAGCGCGAGTTGTTGAGAGCGACAGGTAATCCAAAGTTGACCGCGTATAGCCTAAGACACACAGGTAATCACCTAGGGGATATTAAAGGAATAAGCAATCTCCCTCAGTTTGGACGCATGTTTGGCTGGAGACCTGTTGAGAGTCATATACAAAGCGATTATGGTAAAGCAGGAATCTTCAGCAACTCTATGATTGCCCAGTACAGAGAGCTTACTGACAAGTTAACTGAAGACCTACCTGACTACAGTAGCCCTACTCCAGGCGCATCTCAAAGTAACGTGATCAGCATCAATAGGCGCAGCTAGACAGGGCTTAAAAAGCCAAGAGTGAGAGTCTAAACAGGTACTATATACCCCTATATACCCCTATATACCGCTCACTAAGCCTCCCCAGCCAAACCTGCTCCACAGCACCCTATAGGGCACACCAGACTGCCCTGAGAAGCCTGATATTGCTGACTTTATAGTATCTTGTAGGCGAGCTGAAAATGCCTCTGAGAGGCTCTGTAATGCCTTCTAAGCGAGGCTGTATTTGGCCTTTATTTAGTAGTTAAATTATATCCAAACTAACGACATCCTAGATATAAACTGATCAAATCCTGTGCTTCAGCAGTAAAACTCGAAATATGCAGTCAATATGCCAGCCCAGCGAACACTTCATAAGCGCTATTGGATATCAATATCCTCTTGAACCAATGCTTCCAGCATTGGGGACAGCTGTTGTTCGTAACGCTTCCAGCGACCTATGGAACGTGTGTGAGCGGGTTCTCTTACCTGCGCTGCGCTCGCTGTTGAAACGGCCCCTGCTTGCTGGTGAAAGTTCAAGCAGCTATCTTCCCAAGATAGGCCCAGATAGTCGATTAGCTCGCGTGCATTTGGCTCCAGGTTACGTGCCGTATCTTCGTAGGAAATGTCGAAAAACTGACCAGGAAAACGTTCACGCCAGGTCATCATCAATTTTCTATAGCGTGCGTGATGGCGCGCCATTTCAGTTTGTTCATAGGAATGCGGATATGCATCTGCAAAAAGCTGTTTGAAACTGGCGAAACAGGCATCCACAGGATCACGCACCAAATGCACAATTTTCGCATTGGGAAGCGCTTTTAAGATCAGAGGAACATAGAGGTAGTTGGTCGGCAATTTATCTACAAATCGCGGTAAATTACCACGCATTTTATGAGTAGTTTCTATATATGTTGCACCGAGTTTTTCGCCATCCAAATGAGCTGCCTTTTTTATTAATTCGGCTGAAAAGCGTTTGGGCTCTTGATAGTTGCTAAGGCGTCGAAAGCTTAATTCAAATTGTCGGAGTTCTCCTGCAGAATGGACTTTCGAATGGCTGGTAATGATGCGCTCCACTAGTGTTGTCCCTGTACGTGGTTGTCCTACAACAAAAATAGGAGATGCATCAGAATGTCCAGACTGCTGGGCATCCAACCACTCCTTTGTGTAGGTGTCTTCCAGAGCCTTAAACATGTCTGCTTCTGAAGCTTCATCGTATTCAATTTCTTGTCTGCGTGCGCTGGCTCCCATGCTGAAAGCATCGAAGGCTCGATCCCACTGTTGCAGGTCTTCCAGCTCTTTGCCCCGTGCGTAATTTAAAAAGGCTAATGCTTGAGGGGGAGCATGCTCTACTAACGCAAGTTTCTCGAGTTGGTCAATATGCTCTTCAGACTTGGCACTTCGGGAACCTGAAAGAATCCAGTGTGCTTGCGGATTATTGGGTTGGATAGCTAAAAGGTCTGCCAGTAATTTTTCCGCACCTTCGGTATCTCCAAAATAAATATAACTATTTGCGAGGTTCGTCATAAAGGGTGGATGGCCAGGATGATGTTTATTTGCCTTTTTAAACCAGGCTTGTGCTGAAGAGTGCTCTCCCATCTGTGAGAAAATAGTTCCTATCATGTCCTGTATTAATGGGTCACCTGATTCATGTGTAACAGCTTCCTCCAGAGCTTTATCAGCACGATTTACCTGGCCCTGAGACATACAAAGTTTTGCCATGTTTGCCCAGGCTGCAGCGTGATCTTTCTTTAGCGTGGTGACAGATCCGAAAGCATTAAATGCAGTTTTCCGATCGTTCATATGCAGCGCTATCAACCCTACCAGGAAATGCCCCTCAACTAGGTCAGGCTTGGCACTTAACAGTTTTCGACAGTGCGCACTAGCTTCTTTGATGCGATTTTCATTCAGAGCTTTAAAACCGGCTCGCAGAATTTTTTGAAGCCATTGTGGCGGTGGGGCAGGTGCTTTCTCAGCCAAAGGTAAACCTCTTTTTCCAGATTATTGCAGATTATTGCAGATTATTGAAAGGTAAAGCTACTCTCTTATATGGTAGGTTCTTAGGGTTAAGATCGTGGCACCTCTTTGAGATCCACCATCTAGAGATAGTCCGTCATAAGCTAACACTCTGCCTGCGTCAATAGCAGACAAGAAGGGCGATATAGCCCCTCTTGTCTGTTTATTGGAGTTTAGCGTTGGCTAGAATTCATACCCAAAACGGGCACCCACTGTGCGAGGCCTGGTAGGGTTAACGCCTAGATTCGGATAATTGCTGTCGCCGTCAACGGAATCGTACGACAAAATTGTATCGTACCCATTTTCGTCCGTGAGATTTTCAACGTAGACCTTAAAACTCCAGTTATCATTAGACTGGAATCCGAAGCTGAGTTGTGCCTCCTTAAACCCGTCGTTTCTAAGGGCTATTGCGCGATTGACCTCAGTGTAGGTATCGCCTTCCTGAGAGTAAATCAGGCTGCCAACCCAATCGCCATTCTCAACGGGAAAATCAACGTTGAGGGCACCGAAGAACGTCCATTCTGGAACATTTCTTAATGATTCTCCTTCACAGAGATCAGTGCCTTCAGGTTCGCAGAGTGGTTGATAGCCTCTGACTTCTGTATCAAGCCAAGAGACACCCGCCTGCAGCGTTAAGTGATCACTCAATATTGTATTGGCTGTTGCTTCAAAGCCTAAACCTTCTACCTCACCTATATTGCCAACTTGGGAAAGTGTCTCACCGGATGCAACAAACGTGACCTGCAAATCTTCATATTCATAGTAAAAGAGATTCGCTGTTAGCTGAGTTCTACCATCCCATATCGTTCCTTTGTATCCTAATTCATAGGAAATAGAATCCTCGTTATCAAATGAATTCGGTACGCCATTTACGTTTAGCTTGAAACTGCCAAACCCGCCAGATTTCGACCCGGTTGAAACACTCGCGAATACTAAACTATCGTCGAAGTGATAATTCCCCACGACCCGCCAGGTAATCGCGTCCCAATCTTGTGTGTCGGAAACAACCAGGCCACCTGTTTGCGGTGCACCTACCCCGCCACCGAAAGCAGAATCAGTCGGTAGGGTTTGTTGCGAAAAGGTTTTTTCATCATAGGTATAACGCAGACCAAAGGCTACGTCGAAAGACTCGCTAAACTCATAGCCCAAATCCACATATGCTGCATAACCCTTATAGTCGCCAACAATTTTGTTCAGGTCGTTAATCTGCTCGTCTGCGCTGGCTTCAAAAACTTCTCCGTAATAGGCACGTGCGTAGTCACAGTCCCCCCAATAAAGGGCGCAATACACATGTTCAGCTTGCTGCTGGGTAAACACGGTATCAATGTCTTCTTGGTAATAAGAAGCACCGGCGTACCAACTTAGCGCGTCTTCAGTGTCTGAGGTAAGACGAAGCTCTTGTTCAAAGTAGTCACCCTCTTGATCTTGCCCGTAGTAGAACAACTCTATGTTTGTGCCGTCGAAATCTTCTCCATAACCATATTTATGCTCGCGGTAGCCGGTAATGGAGGTAAGCACCATGCCGTCGAGCTGATAGTCCAGCTGCTGGCCAAAACCGAGTACCTGGCCTTTATCATAAATTCCGTCATCGCCTCTGCCCAAGTCGGCATTAAACTGCTGCGGATCCGTGCTCGCTGCCGCCGGGGCAGGAAAGTTGCCGTTCGCGGCAGCAAACTCTGTTAAGCGTGGCAGCGCCTGACTGGATTCAAGCGCACTGTAAATCGTTCCGTCTTGCTGCCGGTCTTCATATTCCATCACGAAATTGGCTTCGAGTTTATCGTTGGTGTGATTAAAGGACACACGCACAGCGTCTTTATCGTGGGCTAAATAATCTTTGCCATCAGCAAGGTTACGCACCCAGCCATCTTCCTCAGAGTGATAAAGAGCAACGCGCATCGCTGTTTGGTCACTCAATGGTATGTTAACGGCGCCTTCCCCTACCATTACGCCACGCTGACCGACATCAAGCTCAATATAACCAGACTGTTCGTTTGAGTCTGCCTTAACCGTATGGGTATTAATGGCGCCGGAGATAGCCCCGCGACCAAATAGAAACGCCTGTGGACCACGCAACACTTCAATACGATCGATATCAAACAGGCTGGTAACTGCTACGCCGGTTCGCCCCTGATAGTTACCATTTTTGTATACACCAATAGCGGGGTCTCCGCCATTACCATAATCGTTAGTGCGAATGCCTCTGATAGTAATTGCATCCAGAAAACTGTCTTGGCTATTACCCGTCATACCCGGGCTCAGCTTTATCACGTCTTTAATATCGTTTAGATTAGCTTCGCGAGCAAAATCACCAGTAACAACCGAAATGGCCAATGGCACATCCATAATTGATTTAGCTCGTTTGGTCGCTGTTACAGTCACTTCCTCCAAAAGGGGTGCAGCCAGCACCGAAGTTGAAACGACAGGTATCAACAATGCCGAAGAAATGGATTGAGCAAGCCGCTTTTTAGAAAAAAGAGCGGTTCTGACAGGTGTTATTTCTCGATCAAACATAATGCTATTCCTCTATTATTTTTTCTGCTTTTTTGTTTTTGGGGCGCTACGCGCAAGATACCCAACTATTAATCCTCCAACCATGACTAACTAATGCACTTTGATTGACAAACTATAACTACCGCAGGCCGGTTCGACGTGACATATGGCATGGAAAGATATTGTTGGAATGTAAAATGACCACCAAAGTCACGCTGCGGGACTTTTTGGATGGCATGACAATTCGCCATGCAACGGGCTTGCTGACACCCACGGAATTACTAGAACAGATCGCTTCGTCCGGGATAAACCCAGAGACCGCCTCTACTTACTACCCACCAACACTCACCGGCATGCGAGGCAGCCATAAGGGCTCCTTCGAGGTGGCCCACGTACTGACTTGGCCGGGCAAAAACCGGCTACTTGCCATTCCCTCAACGAGCACTATGACCTAGTGATGACAGGCTCCGGCACCAGTGATAGTTTGTCAATCAAAGTGTATTAGTTCGTCATGGTTGGAGGATTAATAGTGAGATATTTTGATCGCGGGGCGTTGCAAATACTGAATATATAAAATTTTTGGAGAAGCATATGAGCATAACTAAACATGCCAATTTGCTGGTTGCCCTGGCAATTGCCCCAGCGGTGATACCGCGATAGTGATGTTCTTGGTTGACAACCGCGCGCGCGCCTGTAGGTACAAATGTCTACCTCGAGGGTGTTGGAAACTGATGCGTGGTATAAAAATGATGGTCAATGGAAGATCATCATCCTGCATTACAGCGTTATTGCAGCAAAATGCTGTTCAGCTCGCCTCGCTGTCAGACGCCGCTGCTTCCAACCTATAAAAAGAGTTTTAATACAATGAAATACAAAATTACACGACGGGATTTTCTAAATGGCATGGCCATGACAGTGGGAGCGGGCTTAATGGCGCCCACGCAGTTACTTGGTCAAGTCACCCCATCAGAGGCAAGTTCAAAGGCGAGCTACTATCCGCCAACGCTTACGGGGATGAGAGGCAATCACACTGGTGCTTTCGAGGTATCGCACGCGCTCGCATGGGGTGGGGTAAAACCTGCTAGGTACCGAAAACTGAACCAGCACTACGACCTGGTGGTTGTGGGCGCAGGCGTAAGCGGGCTTGCAACTGCCAGGTTCTATCAGCAGCGCATGGGGCCCGATGCAAAAATTCTGTTACTCGATAATCATGACGACTTCGGTGGACACGCCAAACGCAACGAGTTCCACGAAGATGGACGAATGCTACTGGGCGTCGGCGGCTCCGTAAACTTGGATCACCCTACTGACTACAGCGACGCGGCGAAGGGCCTGCTAGATGATCTCGGTATTGACCTTGACGCAATGAAAGCCAACTACGATAAGCCCACCGATACTGACAGTGTGATCTCGCTTAAAGGCCCTGACGGCCATGTGTCTATTGCTGGCAAGTGGTCAACATTAGTGCTCGGCATCGGCGACTACGAGCCGGCCATCCGGGTCCTGCCTCTGCCCCATTCAGAGCAGGACAAGCTGATCGAGTTTTTCAGTGGCGACCGTGACTACCTCAATGAGCTGTCTCTGAGTGAAAAACAAAACTACGTCGAGTCAGTTAGCTACGCCCAATTTCTGACTGAGCGGGTTGGCTTATCGGAAAAGACTATCCCGATGTTCTTCTCGACACTCAAACTCATGGGTGGCCCGGCCGCCTCAAGGTTCAGCGTCATGGAGGCTCTCTACATGGGTTGCCCCGGCATACAGGGAATGAGCTGGCTCAGCGAACTGGCGGAACAGATTGTGGCAAGTATTACCTCTGGCGAACAGTCGTCGCTGTATTTTCCGGACGGCAATGCCTCCGTGGCCAGATTGCTGGTACAGAAATTGATTCCGACGGTAGTCCCTGATGCCAAGGGATTCAGCGATATCGCTACCAGCCGCTTCGACTATGGCGAGCTTGACCAGGCCGCGCATGCGGTTCGTTTGCGACTGAACAGTACGGTGGTTGGCGTGCAAGAAACTGGGGACAGGCGTGTGACGGTGAATTACGTCCAGAACAGTAACGCAATGAGTGTAACAGGCGATCACTGTGTCCTTGCCTGCTATAACGGTGCCATCCCTCACCTGTGCCCGCAACTACCCGAGGGTCAAAAAGAAGCGCTGCGTTATGGCGTTAAAGTTCCTTTGGTATGGGCCAATGTCGTTTTAAAGAACGGGCACGCCTGGTCGAAACTCGGCGCGGACAGGGTCAGCTGCCCCAAGGACCCATACGCCGTGATGACCGTCGCGCCGCCCACCACAACCGGTGGCCACCAGCCACCGCGCGGCCCGGGTGATCCCATGGTGGTGTTTATGATGGGGGCGCCATCCGTGGAGCCAAGCAGTACTGAAACTAGCCGTGAGTTACTTTTGAAGGCGCGCCATAAACTCTATGCGACGCCCTTTGATGCGTATGAGCAAGAGATCCGGGGTCAGCTTCAGGGCGTGCTCGGTGAGCATGGTTTCAATCATAAAACTGACATCAAGGCGATTACCGTCAATCGCTGGTCTCACGGCTATGCCTACGAATACATGTCACTGGATGACCCAAAATGGGCAGAAGGACAAGCCCCCCATGAAATCGGGCGAGCGCAGTTCGGGCGGATTTCCATTGCCAATTCGGATTCAGAGGCATACGCCTACCTGGATGCTGCGATCGATGCCGGTTGGCGAGCGGTAGAAGAACAAACAACCTTAAGCAAGCAGAAGTAAGCCATTAATGAAACCGTTAATTTTACAGATATTAAAAGGAAAACAGATATGAACCCGTGGAAAATTTTTAACGTAGCGCTTTGCAGTGCAGTTTTTGGCCTGCCTATCCCCGCATTCAGCGCACAAGATGAAGGGGCGACTAATACAAAGACTACAACACCGTTAAGACTTGAAGTAAACACACCCTATTCGGAAATGGAGACTGATTTTCCACCCTGGCCACAGGAACGCATCATTGCGGGCGAGTCAGTACATCGCTACAAAACATTTTATGCCGGTGATATTACCGTGGAGATCTACGAATCAGAACCTTTAACATTACGGATTGATAATTTTACAATCGACGAGTTTGTAACGGTGCTAAGCGGAAAACTTATTCTTACTGTTGTCGGGGAAGAACCACAACATTTTGTGCCAGGAGACAGTGTTCTAATACCAAAAGGCTTTGCCGGAACCTGGGAAATGCAAGGGAATTACCGCGAATTACTCGTGGTTATGGGCGATAGCGATAGCGTTACAAACGACAAGGATATTGAATGAATCGTTGGGACGCAGCTGGCCCTGATTAAAAATACCTTCGTCCCGATACCCTTTCCAGTTGCTGCAGCCATTGGCATGTTTGCAGCAACTGGAAAGCGCCTAAGCCCTGCCGACAAGCATTTTAACTATGACAATGACGCCTATGAGACATCTTTTTCTTGGGGCACACCCGCAAACCTTGCGCCGCCGCTTACAGAGCGAAGGCACCAATTTTCAAACGTTAAAAAACGAATCACGACGAGACCTTGCCATCTACAGACTGGCGAAATCCGACCACTCCGCAGAAGACATTGCAAGAGAATGTGGCTTCTCTGAACCCAACAACTTTAACAAGAGCTGGACTGGCATAACGCCTTACAGTGACCGAAAAAAGTAGTTGTCAGTTTTCCTTAGTTGGGCGCCTTAGCCAGCCCCTCACGAAGCGACTTAGCAGCGAGGAAAAAATGCATCGCACACCAGACGCCCACCACAGGCAAAATACTCAGCAATGCATAGCGTAAAGAGTCGACTCCATAATCATTTAAAAGGGCATCGCTGAGAGCTCCAATCGCCCAGGGCCCAATACCCAAACCAATAACATTGATAACCAAAAGCACAATAGAAGATGCAACCGCTCGCATCTTAAGGCCCACCAATCCATGAGTCATCGCCAAACATGGGCCCAAATAGCACATCGAAACAATGGCTGGAATAATATTAAATAATAATGCGCTATACACATCATCAGCCAGAAAGGTCATCGCCAACAGCGGCACAGACAGTAAGGTCGCAAAAGCGGGTAACCACATATACCACCGCTGATCCCGCTTACCAAAGCGGTCGGTTAGATACCCGCCGGCAAATGTGCCAATGGCGCCGCCAACACCGGTACTCAGTGCCAACCAGGTACCCAACTCTCCCGTGCCAATACCATGGGTGCGAATCATAAAGGGAGCCATCCAATTGATCGACGCATAGACAATAAAGGCACTTAAGCCACAAGCCATGGATAAATGACGAAAAGACGGGTAAGACCATAATAAAGAAATGACTTCCTTTACACTATGGGAAGTCTGATCATCGCTGCGGGCATTTTCAGAAAACCCTCGAGTCGGCTCCGCCACAGTAAATCGCATCAGCAGTGCCACGGCAATACCGGGGAGGCCGACAACCACAAAGGCAATGCGCCACCCATAAAACTCATTCAGCCAGCCTCCCAGTAAAAAACCAAGCAAAACGCCGATATTAATACCGATGGAATAAATAGATAGGGCAGTAGCACGCTGACTAGCCGGGAAGATGTCGGAAATCATCGAATGTGCGGGCGGAGTACAACCGGCTTCGCCGATACCCACACCAATGCGCGCCAATGACAACTGCAGCAAATTCATTGCCGCACCACTGACCGCCGTCATCAGGCTCCAGATGGCAATGGACCCGGAAATGATGTTCCGGCGAACAGATCTATCCGCCATATGAGCGATGGGAATACCCGCAAGCACATAGAAAATGGCAAAGGTGAATCCTGTCAATAAACCCAACTGCGTATCCGACAGCAACAGCTCCTGCTTGATCGATTCCTGCAAGATGGACATCAACTGGCGATCAACAAAATTGGTACAGTAAACTAGGGTGAGAACCCCTAAGACATAATTTCTATATCGAGAGGATTCATAGGGATCGCTTTTTCCAAGCGACCGACTAGTGTCATTAACACCAGCAACAATCGATTCATTTTGTGACATTTTTAGTACCCTTAAAGCCCTGACTCATTTCCGGAACCCCATCTTGAAGAACGACCCAATTCTGTTTGCTATCACACCAAATGTTATATTGCGGGTTAAAGCCACTGGTATCATCCAGAGTACCGGCCTTAACGTGAAGTGTCTCAGCCTTACTAGAGATAGCAGAGTAAATCGGTGAGCCACAATGACCGCAGAAATAACGTTTAACCGTATTACCGCTATTGGTATCACTGTCGCTGTAAAGCGTCGGCTGCCCTGCAGTAAAATTAAAATCTGACCTCGATACAGCGGCAAGTGTTGAAAATGCTGAACCCGCTTGCCGTTGGCAATTCTTGCAATGGCATATCCCCATCATCTTTTGAGAACTCTTGATTTCATACTTAATTTGCCCGCAAAGGCATTGTCCAGTCATTGTCACTACGATCTCCTAGGCGATATTTTTAAGTACTCTGCTATATATAACAACGGCAATATGTACTCTTACCGACCACATTTTAGGTATGCAATACTGCCCGCTCATGGGACAACTCTTTAAAACCGTGCACACTGTGATAACGACCAATACCACTGGCATTGACACCACCAAAGGGAAGATTGCGCTCTTGGTAATGCGCGGTGCAATCGTTGACCGTCACACCACCTGAGGAAGTGTTTTGTATCATCGAGTCGATAAATATCTGGTCCTGGCTGAATAAATACATAGCCAAGGGCTTGGGTTGTTGCTGTAGAGCCGTGATGACCTCATCAGTGTTTTTATAGGTAACCACGTTCAAAATTGGCCCAAAGACTTCTTCACCCAAGATGGTGGCATTGGCAGGCACATCGGTAAGCAGGGTTGGATGCATCGCCTGATTTTCAACCTCACCCCCGCACACTATGGTCGCACCTTTTTCACGGGCATCATCGATATAACCTTTAACTCGCTGAAGGTTGCGCTCATCAATAATTTTACCGGTAGCCTCGGTGTTTAATATACCGTCTACATAAAACATCGCTTGGTAAGTTGCCTGTACAGTCGTAATAAACTCTTCTTTTTGATCCTCGTGCACCCAAACATTTTCTGGACACAGGCAGATCTGACCATTATTCATACTACGCCAAACCGCTACTTTCTCAGCCGCATCGCGCACATTGGCAGTGCGGTCAATAACAACGGGGTTTTTGCCCCCCAGCTCCAAAGTCACAGAGGCTAGGTGATGCGCTGCAGCGGCCATTACTTTTTTCCCCACCGCTGGGCTGCCTGTGAAAAATACGTGGTTTATGGGTTGCTCTAATAACCGATTAGCCAATTCGACACCACCTTCAAATACGGCAACTTCTTGCTCGTCGAAGACATCGCGAATGATTTCCGCGGCTACTTTACTGGTGTTAGGCGCCATCTCATTCGGCTTAACCAGTGCACAATTACCAGCGGCCACTATCACCACTAATGGCCGAAAAATCAGGGTAAAAGGAAAATTCCAGGGCCCGAACAGCAACACAATTCCGCGCGCCTCATAGACTATCTTCGCATTGGTGTGCTCTAGGCCAGGAGACGATTCGATATCGACCGGCGCCATCCAGCGTGTAAGATTCGCTTTCGCATCATCAATATCGGCGTAGCATCCTGATATTTCTGCATCGGAACTATCTGGCGATTTTCGCAAGTCTGAATAGAGCGCCGCTCTTATTGCCTCTTTTCTAGACTGTATGGCTGACTTGAGCCGTTCTAACGTTGCGATACGTTGTTCCACCGTTGAACGCTTTACAAGCCATTGATGTTTAGACTGCAACTGGAAGATACGATTTATTTCGCTAACTGAGGATTCACTATTCATAGCTTTCTACTTTTAGTTTTATTGGTCAATAGATTCGGTGATTGAATAAAAATTTTAGACAGACTTAACCCATCTTATATTTAGACGATATCTTTTTAGCCCCATCACAAAGATCCCTTTTATTATTTGAGACTCACTAGTAATTCTGCGAGTGATAAAACTTGTTCTGCAGAGCCGATCTCTCTTTTCACTACCTGGCCGAAACCAATCAAGACCGGTGTATTGGGTGAGACATCCGTCGTTGTGTTTAAATTCTTTTTAATGGCAGCCATATTGATCCTCTCAACTTAAAGCGGCTTAATCGCATGGCCACCATCAACCGGTAGCAATGCGCCATTGATAAACGAGCCCGCATCACTAGCTAGTAGCAACAACGGACCATCTAACTCTTCTAACTGCCCCAATCTACCTGCCGGTGTTTGCTTAATATAATTAGCGCCTTCTCAAAATTAAAATAGTCGTCGTTTAATTCTGTTAAAAAGTATGTCGGGCACAAAGCATTGACACGGATAGGCTGCTTGGCCTGTGCCATCTCGGCGGCCATAGTTTTGGTCAGCTGGGCAACCCCTGCCTTGGATACGTTATAAGGCACTTTTGTCAAACCTTCACGCAAGCCGTAAAGAGAAGAAATATTGATAATGCTACCGCCATTTTCATTTTTTATTAGTCGTTGGCGCATCAGATCGAACTCTAGCTGGCGTTTCACGCAACCATACCGGGTGAATAATGCAGCAATAGCTGCCCACCTCTGGATGCATGCGTTGCTCAAATAAATGCTATATTTAACGCTGCTTATCGGCCTTTCCATTGCGGTTGACGTTTCTCAACAAAGGCCTGAACACCCTCTTTAAAGTCTTCCGAGTTAATGATTCTCTCCCGAGTCGCTACATCTAATCTCGTTGCGCTCTCAATATCTTCACACTTTAGCGTTTCGCGAATTGTTGCCAAGGTCACTTCAATAGATAACGGTGCACAGGCAACAATTTTGTTGGCATATTCGATGGCTGTTTCAAGCAGCTGTTTCTGTGGCACAAGCTTATTGACAAAGCCCAACTGTTCGCCTCGCTTCGCACTGATAGGGTCGCCGGTAATCATGGCCGCTACAGCTTGCTTG
>Ga0257114_1001953_pt1 | contig 14149 bp, 12 predicted proteins | sample SI112_10mmetaG_FD_190149 | JGI IMG/M metagenome (GOLD analysis project Ga0257114, IMG submission 190149) | Marine microbial communities from Saanich Inlet, British Columbia, Canada - SI112_10m | ecosystem: Environmental > Aquatic > Marine > Inlet | place: Canada: British Columbia | collected...
CAGCAAATGTAGATTCAGATTTGAATATATTATCATTACTTAATATTCGAGTAAATATTTGTGTATATGGAACAAATTTAAATTCTTTACAAGATACATATAAACCTGCTTGTGCTAATATTAAATTTAATCCAATTGCTTTCATATAAGTAGATTTACCACAAGCATTTGTTCCGAATAATAGTATACCATTTTTAGATAATTCGACATCGTTAACAATATATTCAGTATTTTTATTAATACGTTCAACGATAGGATGTCTCATATCTACAGCAGATATCATACTATCATCTCCACTACATATAGTAGGTTTAAAATAATTATTATCAATAGACAACTTAGCACCAGCAACATAAAAATCAATGTTTGCAATCAAATCATGTATATATTTTAATACATCTTTATAAGTATCATATAAATGTGTAATGGTATCTTTATAATATTCTAAATTAAACTTTGATAATCTTTTTCGAAGATCACTTTTGGTTTTTGATATTTTATTCATAGTATTACACAATATATATGTGCTATTACTATCTTTACTTTTTATAGTAAAGTCATCTTTACAAAAAGTATAAATAGTAATACCATCACATTTTACATGAATATTAGTATCATTTAAATTAGATAATCGCTGTTTAAAAGTTTGCGCTCTGCGTTTAGTAGTATATAATTGCCATTCACCATCTTTACCATCAGTACATTTAATGACATCATTTTTATCATCAATACATTTACTTAATCTTGATATGATACATTTGATATGTGTATCGTATTCTAAAATATCAGAATCTATATCATCTATTTTTTCAAAATTACATTTTTTAAAAATGGATCTTTCAATATTTTCAATAGGATCATTTGTTATATGTTTAAAATCAAATGTTTCATCTAGTTCTTTCATAAAAGCATCAAATTTTTCTATATAATTTTTGTCCATATCTGTTAAGTTTTCTATTTTATTTAAACATTTATTTACAAAAATGTAAGAAAGATAAGTGCTATAAAAATTATATGGTTGAATAATATTTAACCCCATTAAACGTAATGATTTATCTAAATCATTTATTTGCATTAAATCACATGTAATATTTTTATAATGATCGTCTTTTTTATAATATTCAATATTATCATATCTAGTTTGTAAAATTTCTTTATCTGTTGATGGATATAATAATCTATTCTTTAATAATCTTTTACCCATACTTGTCATACAAATATTTACAATACTCAATAATGATTCATTTTTTCCTTTAAAATAACTATAATTATTAACAACATTAAGTTGTCTTATACTATTATTTGTAAGATTTAATATTTTATCATTTATATCATATTTAGGAATTTCAATATTATTTATGATATCTCTTTTATGTTCCATAATATAAAAAATCATATATACAAAAGACAATCTCAACTCATCTGTATTTAAATATAAACTATCAAATATATCTATCATATTTTTTTTCATATAAATTTTCATTAATGTATCTCTTTGATAACTTGGTTTTTTATATATAGGATTTTTCAAATGATTTATACGATAACATTGTGTACTTAAATCCCATTTTTTCAATACATCATCCTCATTTAAATTATAATTTTCAGTTTGAAATATACATTCTGATGGATTATAAAAATCTATATATCTACCAATTTCATCAATTATATAATTGTTATCATATTTAATATTTTCAATCATATGAATATGACTAGTTCCAGTAGATAAATCAATAGTTGATATGGCACTTTTTAAAATATTTTTATTTTGATAATCATAAGATTCAATATAAATACTCATTAAATAATTATTATAATCATTATTATGTATTAAACTTGTTCCAGGTGATAATATTCGTGTCATTTCCCTTTCTGGATTAGGTGGTTCTGTTGTTTGTTCTATTAAAACAACAGTATATTCATTATTTAATAAATTAGAAATATGTTTTTCCTGTGATATTAGTGGAAATCCTGCCATTAAATATTCTAAAGAATTTTCAGATTTAATAACTTTTTTACCAACAGCAATACTTAAAATATCATCGCAAATATGATGAATATCAGTTTCACCTTTTTTATCATTTAAACTAGCGCAAATTTCAAAAAAACTACCAAGTTGAATTAAAATGATTGTATTTTTACCATATATATCTTTATATTTTTTTACATATTTATCATATTCATATAGTATATGATCTTTGTTCATATTATTTATATAATAATACGATGTAATTTTTAAATAATTAAATATAATATATATTATATGGCAACAAATGAATATGAAATCCCACCCATAGTAGTAGAAGGAAGACATGCCTTAGCGAGACGAAATTATACTAGATTTTTACAATTATTAGATAATGGATTAGATATAAATTATGTAGGTTTAAATCAATATGATCATTCATTTTTATTAAGTCAAGTATATCATTTAAATGTTCAAGGTGTAAGATTTTTACTAGAAAATGGTATAGATCCAAATATTCCAGATAGTAATGGTTTAACATCATTAGATTATATTTATCGTATGCCTAATGTAAGAGTATATAGTGATGTTGAAAGATTGCGCTCAGATATGATACAAGAAATATTAAGAGAATATGGTGGATATACAGCACGTTCAATTAGAGCAGGTATAAGAGGAGATTTAAATAGACTTAGAAATTATAGAAATTATCCACGTAAAAATAGTAATCCAGGTAGTAATCCTAGTGATCCAGATTCTGAATTGATGAGAGATCAAGCAGCAACACAAATACAAAGAAGAATGAGAGGTAGACAATCAAGACAAATGAGAAATTATACACGTAGAAATACAGGAATACAATCATTAAATCCTACAATGAGAGAAAGATTTAGAAGATTTACAGATCATAATAGAATGTTAGATGAAAATGATCAATTAAGTGGATACTTACATGATGTATATTTTCCACCAAAAATGACTAGCAAATCTAGTCAAAGTAAATCAAAACGTAAAGTAGCAAAACGGACAAAAAAGAAACGTAATAGGAGAAATAGATATTAATAGAATTTATTACGAATAAATTTTATTTTTTTAAAGATATTAAATGATTTAATACGTTTTTTATTTTTATCATCTTTAAATTGAATGTATTTACTGCGATCAATTATATTATTATTAAGATTACGATTTGCTAATGCTAATGCAATCATCATTCATATTTAAAACATATATTTAAATTTTTAAGTATCAAATTTATTTACATTTTTTTTTCTAACCATTTGTAAGCATCATCAAAAAAATACTTACTACTATAATACATTAGTAGACCAAATACAAAAGCATGTAATACTAAAACAATCATATGATTTGTTCCATATTTGGTTCCTAAAATAGTTGCTAAACCCATATCAACGATATTAAATAGCATAGGATTTGCTACAATCAAAAAAAGAATTGCTGCAGTAATTGAAACTTGAACGGATTTTATACGAAGACTTGATCTAATACTCATATTATAATATATAAATATATATTTATTTTGTAATAATATTATGAATAGATATGAAAATAGTGAAATATTACATCAATCATTGAATGATAGTAAAATGAACGATGAAAAAAATAATTATAATGGTTTTGTATTGTTTATTTTTGTTTGTTCATTTTTTGGTTATTATTCATGTCATGTGATGTATAATTGTATTAAAGAAAACTATAATAAATATTATGATTCCTATAAAAAAAATAAAAACTTAAAAGAAAAATTAATATTAAATGATGATATGATATGTAGTATATGTTTAGAAAATTTAAAAGACAATAATTGTGTAATATTAAATTGTGAACATATATATCATAAAATGTGTATTAAAGAATGGTTAAAGAAAAATAATAGTTGTCCAAATTGTAGAATAAATATTATATAAGTATATATTATAAATGAAATTAGAATCTTATCTTAAAAAAGTAAATATGAAAGAAATCATAATATGTTTATCTTTGATAGTAATTGGTTATATGACAGCACAATTATTTATGAGAAAATATAATAGATTTAGCGTTGGTGGACAAAATAGTTGCCCTTTAGGTTCAGATCTAACTTGTAAATTAGGAACATTTGCACAACGACCTGGCGGAGGTGCGCCAAGTCCAGATCCATGTAGTAAAGTAAAAGCAGATGATTGTAATAAATCATGGTGGCAAAGTAAAAGTGATGGTGCAGGAAATAAACCAATCGGAATAGGATGTAAATATATAAAAAATAAATGCATAACACCAGGAACTGGATTTAAAACTATAAATGGTTGTCCAACAAAATCTTGTGATGTTTCACCACCACCTCCGCCATCAAATTCTAAAACATCATATAATTGTAGTGGATCTATGTGTGTAAGTGTTAGTGGAACAAGTGGAACATATAGTAATGAATCTGAATGTTTAAATTCTGATTGTGAAAAAACAACACCAAGTGCAAGTGGACAATGTATTTTAGGAGGTTATCTATCATTTAGCAATGATGGTTGTAAATATAAAAGAAAAACATATACAGATTATACAACAGCACCATCTGGTGCATGTGATTGTAAAAATTGGTATAGTCCAACTAAAATAATTTTTACATTAATCATGATTGGAATTGTATTATTCTTTGTAATATTTCCAATAATTCTTATGTCGTCTGGAAAATAAAATAATCTAAGTATATTATATTATGATGCGAACATTATCATTTTTATTATTAATATTAGGATTAGTATTTATTACTATTGGTGTATCACACCAATTAAGTCCAACATATACTACAAAGAAAAAGATTGAATTTATACCTAGAAGTGTATATGATGAAATTGCAATGAATACAAGTTTAAGTAAATACTAAATTTTATTAAGTAAATACTAAAGTTTATAAAATATTACTAAAGTTTATAAAATATTACTAAAGTTTATAAAATATTACTAAAGTTTATAAAATATTACTGAAGTTTATCTACAAACTCTATAATAAATATCTTCGCCACAAGTTTTGCTTTTTCTAATAATTTTGAAAATATCACCATTTGTTCCGAGTTTTAATTTAGATACAGGATCATTTTTTGAAATAACTGGCAATTGATCTAAGTTACAATTTGATATTTCCAATATTTTTTGAATATCTTTATCATCTCTAATTATTGTATGTTTTGGAACAATTTGATGATCTAAAATATTATATTGTAAAGTCTTAATATTAAATATAAAAACATTTCCAAAATGTCTTTGGATATAACCTAAATCGTTTTTTATTTTATCATTATTAATTTCTTTAAGATGTAAATTTAATTCTTCATTAATAATTTTAATTGTATCTTTAATCGATTCATTGATAATTAAAATTATATTATCTGTAGTTTGAAATATATCATTTTTATATAGTTCATCAATTCTATTTATAATTGTAGTTTTCATCATTTTTGTATTTCCTTGTTTTTGAAAATTGTAATAAATTACATGTAATTTATGATTTTTAATTTTATTATGATTTAATGTAAAATTACAAGCACTACCTTTACCATTACCATTAAATTTAAAAGGATTGTTTTTTGTACTTTCTAATTCATATAATTTATCCATTTCTTCAATATCATAAATTGGTAAAGTAGTAGTATCATATTCTTCACTTAAAATATCTTTAAGATTTTTTCTAGATTTTACAATTTGTTCAACTATTTCCATAATATAATATAATAATACATTAATATTTTAAATATCAAATTTATTTTATTAAAAAAAAAACATTTATATATATTATAATGAAACTTGCAGAATTAATGAATGACGATACTTGTCAAATATTATTAGCAATTATTGTTGGCATTGTGATTTGCTACTTTATATTTGGTTCTTGCTCCTCAGGTACTTGCAATAGAGATGGATTCAGTGTTGGTGGTGAAAGGTGTAATGATTATATGACACGAATATCCCCTTTTTGTTCTGGAACACCGAAAGAAGATGCTGGTTTAAGTACATCTGGAGAAAGATTAGATCCTTCTATGTGGCACGGTGATCGATCTCAAACTGATTGTTGTATACATGTTAGGAATCCAGATTTTGGTCTGCCAAGAGGAGAAGCAACATGTAATTTTGATACTGATACTGATCCGGATTCCCATTTAGATAATCGAACACGGGATGGAACTACTTTTCGTGAAGATTTACAACTTACACGAGCTCTTTGTGATGGAGATAGTATGGCGTCTAACTTGTATTCTCTATATTATCAAAATATATTAAATGACATGATCCATGCAATATCTAAATTAGCACCCACTATAAGAGACCCAGTCGATGCCGATGGAGCTGATTTTTTAGCAATTCAACAAACCCCTATACCTAATCAGAATAATTTTTCAAGATTATATGAAATCGCATCCTCCAACAATATATATTTTGGATTAATGGGTAGTCACATGGAACCAACCGTAAATGAGTATTTGATAAATTTTTCAAAAATTATACATTCTGATAATACTGATTTTGAATATCAAGGTGTTCGCGTCGGAGGGATAAAGATACCGAGCCGATTATTATCTCTGGGAGAATATTTCTCAACATATAGTTTAGCACCAAATATTTTAAAGAAAGAAGTATATTGTCGTGAAAATAGTATGACTGTACCAATTGATTCGAATGATTTATCTTCTGGTTCAACAAGTAAATATGATCCTATATTAAAAACGAAATCATCAGTTATAGTTGGTGACGGTGTAACTAATCCAGAAGGCATGCCAGACTACGAGCAGCAGGGATTAAGTCGTGTACATTGTCCTGGCGGAGAGGGAACAATCTTTCCGAGTACTTGTACTGGAACTTCATCCGATCCACAGGAATGCGATTTTTATATAGAACCTGATAGTACTGCTGCTTCGGCGGATCCGATAACAGTTGACAACGTATCATTAGAGTTATCACGCATTGCACCCAGCACTAGACTCGTAGTTAATGATTATAACAGATCCAAGGATCATACTCGATCATTAACAAAGTATATAAATAGTTATGAAATAGTAGTTAGAGATACTTCGGCGAGCGTGGATGATAGTAAATTTGTCCACACTTCTTCAAGATATATTCATATAACAATAGGCGACCTTAGCCGGGAAGACCGATCAAAATACAGGTTAGATATCTCCGACTATCACCCGCATCCCTCTAGTTATATAAATTTTGATAATGAAGGAACACCAATCGATTCACAAATGAACCCGCACTACAGGGCAGCAGCAGGGGGGAGTGTATTGGAAATGGATATACCATTAGGTAATTATACATTAATGAAAGCATATGGTATGAGTCAACTAGATAATGGAGAAATATATCATAGTAAGAAAGATGAAGCATTTTTACCATTTACTAATAATGTATATGATTATTTTAATAATTTACTAACAATTCAATATTTAATTACTAAAATATTATTGAATCCTACTAGATATTTAACAAATGCGGATAATAGTGGTGATGGTTTAAATATATATAATAAAATAGCAAATACTCCATTGGGTAGTTTTGCGGAAAGGGTAGATTTACCAACTACATTTACTTATGGTGAAAATCAGATGTGTGAAAATAGTGGAAAAGATTATATATTATTAGTATTTAAACCAAAAATTGATGTAATGGCATGTTCTGGTGACGAAACAAATTATATTCCAATAAGTGGAATACCAAATTATATTAATGGAAATAGAACAGGAATAAACGTTGCTAGTAATATTATTTGTACTATACCAGCAGCAACAACATCACCACCACCACCTCCAAGCACTGGAAGAAGTGAACTATTTGATGATAGGTGCACTAATGACAGGGATTGTGATCCAGGTAGTTTTTGTGATGATGGATATTGTAATTATTAATTTTACATTTTACTACTATAAATATCATCCATATGTTGAAACAAAACAGGATTATCTATATCAACACCTGTAACTAATCTTGGTGCAATACTCATAGTTTGTAATTCTTGAATCAATAATTTACTAGCATAAGGTATTTGTATAATATTTTTTTCATATAATGGTTTATCATCATAAGATATTAAACCAGTATATTTATCTATTTGAACATTGTATTTATCTGATCTTTCCATCATACTTTCATTTAAAAATCCAGCAACACCATGACCTAATATACTATCACGTTCCATTTCACCAATTCTTAAACCGCCTTGATGTCCTCTACCTTCAGCTGGTTGTCTAGTCAAATTTTGTATTGGACCAGTAGATCTAGAAAACATTTTATCTGCTACCATAATTTTAAGTCTTTGATAATAAGTTGGACCAATAAATATACTAGTATGTATTTGATCGCCAGTTATACCACTATACATCACTTCATCAGCATGTTTTTCATAATTCATTTTTTCTAATATATTAGTATAATCTTCTACACGATTATTTAAAAATGGGGTAGCATCACCATATCTACCACATAATACTGAACTTTTACCTAATACAACTTCTAAAAATTGATTAATAGTCATACGACTTGGAATAGCGTGTGGATTAATCATTAAATCTGGAACAATACCATCTTTAGTAAAAGGCATATCACGTTGATCTAATAACATACCACACATACCTTTTTGACCACAACGACTAGCATATTTATCACCAACATCTGGTATTTTATTTTTAAAAATACGTATTTTACATTTTCTTAAACCATCGCGATTTTTAGTTACTATTACTCTATCAACTATACCACTAGTCATAAATTTAACACTTTCACCGTATACATTATTAATTTCTTTACCATCAGGTAATATTTTTGTTTTTGTAAAAGCAACAATGATATCATCATAATTTACATATTCACCTTCTTTGACAATACCATTATCATCTAATTTATCATAATTTTTTTTACTATTTTTAAGTGTATCTTTAAGATTTTTAGGATTAAAAAATCTTTCAACAGTGCCATCATCATCCATAGTTTCATCAAATTGATAACTTTTAAAATTCATACTGTTAAACATACCTCTTTCAACACTACTACGATTAATAATAATACTATCTTCTTGATTATAACCGGTATAACTTGCAATAGCAACAACAATATTCATACCATTTGGTAAATTTTCAACATTATTATATTTTTTGTATCTTGTACAGACTAATGCTCTTTGTGGATAATATAATACATCACTGCTAGTATCAAAACGAGTATTATAATTACTGCAATAAATACCTACTGCTTGTTTAGTTTGTTGACAACTAAAAACATTTCTGGGATATTGACTATGTTCTGGAAATGGAATTTGTAATGAAGATGGAGATAACATTAAACTACTATGAATTTCACAATGCGTATAATCACGATTGATACCATAAATATCTCTACAAATAAAAGCATACTCACTTTCTAATGGATCAATATATTCTAAAGGAGCACCATTATTTTCTAAAAATGTCATATACTCATCACCATGTTCTTTTTTAATCTTGTCTAATATATCTTTATAATAATTATCATCATAAACTGATATATCTTTTTTTAATTTATACATATATCCATGAACTAATGTTTTCCAATCTTTTAATAATGATAAATCACCCTTAATTAAATCGCTATATCTATTGCCATTACTATCACGATTTAATCTTATAATAGGACGAACAATTCTACCAGCATCTGTAAAAATGTAAAATTCATTTTTATTTGTATTCCATGTAATTGATGTGTAAATATTAATGATACTATTATATTTTAAAAGTTTTAATAATCTCAATAAAAACTGTGGATTATCATGTAAACCAATCCAATTTCCATTTAAAAATACTTTTGTATGTGTATAAATATCATCTACAACAATATCATTTAATATAGACATATCATACTCTAATAAACAATCGTATATACCACTACTATCAATATTAAAAGATATAGTTGATATGATACTTAAATGATTATATAATCCAGTATTAGCACCATCAGGGGATTCAGTAGGACAAACAAATCCCCACTGAGAATTATGTAATTTTCTAGGACCCATAACTTTACTGCCTGCTGGTAATGGTGTAACTAATCTTCTAACATGTGATAAGGCACCAAGCATACTTAATCTATTTAAATCTTGAACAATTCCTTGCTTAGCAGATATACCAGTACCAAAACTAGCACCAAATGATTTATTAATATCATTTAGTATACTATTATCAAAAACACTAGTATAGTTAGTATCATTTATTAAATTAAATATATCATTACCAGATTTTTCAAAATTAAATTTATATTCAGTATCAATTTTGTATGATGTATTTTTTTTAAATTTACCCCATAATTCACGATATAATTCCAATAATAATGTACCAGCAGTATCTATACGTTTATAACTATAACTATCTCTGTCAGTAGTTTTAACTATACCTAAATGTGTTAATAATAACATACGAACACTATAACCTAAATAGTATGTTTTTGATACATTATCATTATTATAATTTGGTAAAAAATTATTATTTAAAATATCTAAAACATTAAAATTATCTTTACCTTTTGTTTGTAATGATAAAAATTTATATGCCTCTGTTTGTGTGTATATGGGTTCACCGTCTTTAATAGTATTGTATAAAACATCTAATAATTTATGTTTTAAAGTATCATTATCATTATCATAAATAATATTACAAAGAATTTCACGATCAGTTGTTACACCTAATGCCCTGAATAATACAAATAGTGGTATTCGAAAATTTGCATTTTCACCAATACCAATTCCTAAAATCCTAACACGAATTACATCATAATAATCACCAGTAATATCACTGCGAACATTCATAAAACTTATAGCATTTGTTCTAGATGATTGAAATCCTTTAGTACTTGTAGATTTAATTAAACATTGTAAATGTATATTATCATCAGATGATTCATTAATATACATAATATTATCTACTCTTTTTTCTTGTGATAATACTACTTTTTCTTTACCTTTTATTATAAAATAACCACCACGATCATATGGACATTCCCCTAATTCTTTTAATTTTTGATGATTAATATCTTTTAATACACAAGATTTACTATGTAACATAATAGGTATACGTCCAATATCTACACGTGAATAATTTTTATAAACACTTTTATTAATACTATTATCAGTAATTTTAACAACAATATTAACAAAAATATTCATACTATAATTATATCCATTTAATCTTGCCTTATTAGGAAACATATATTTCATATCATTATCATATATTGTAGGTGCTGAATAAAATATATTTTCTGTATCAATAAATTTATCATTTTCAATATCATATGATTCGCCATAATAAATATCTATTTGATATCTAAAAGTATTATCTGGATTCATTTCTTTATATATTTGAAAAGGATTTTCTCGTTTTATGATATATTTAATACCATTTTTTTCACTATATAATAATTCATCATAACTATCTAATTGATGTCTAGTTTTATGATAAGGATTATCTCTAAAATAAGTATCTACTAATGCCCATATATCTAATGGTGACTTTTCTTTTAATAAGTCATATTTAAAAGGTGTAATATCTGAATCACCATTTTCATCGTCTATATCATAAATTAAATCAGGATCTGGATCTTCTGGTAAATATTGTTCTAATCTTTCATCTGCAATATTTTCATGTTTTTTAACTATTTCTTGTGGTTTCGGTTTTTCTAATTTTTTTACAATTTTATCATTTAAATCATTATCACCTTTTAATCTTTCAATTCGTAATCTATCGATATCATCACTTTCTAATTCATCTGTTTTTTTGTCTAATATTTTTTCAACAGTATCTTGACTTGTAGTATCTTGACTTGTAGTATTTTCTTCTACTATTTGTGTCATAGTATTTACTGAATTATCAGCATTTAGAGCATTTTCATCATATGTAGATTCGCTATAATCTTTATCATTTGCACCACCATAAAAATCATCATATGTCTTATCAATATCATAACTTGCTCCAGCATCTTGTAAAAAATCATCGACATTTTTACTACCTAAAACATCACTCGTAAAACTAATCTTTTTTTCTGACATCTTATTTTATAATAAGATTTATTTATTTTACTTAAAATCTTTTTAAGTCATATAATATATTATGCCAATAAATCAATTATTCAAAAATATGCCCGAAAGAAGTTTTGTAATAACATTAATTAATTTATATGGTATAGAAGATTTTGATGATGATAAATATTTTACAAAAAAAACATTAGAAAAATTAAATACAATAGAAAAAATAAATGATATGTGTGATAAGTTAAGTGAATATTATATAGATTGTAAATCAAAAACATATTTAACAGATATAACTTTAAAAAGATGTATAGTAATCTTAAGACAATTTTTAAGATGTCATGGATATACATTATTTTCAAAAGAAAAGTTTGTTAAAGGAGAAAAACAAACAATATATAAAATAGTAAAATTAGATAAAGAAGTAGTAATTCCTAAAAAGAAAGAAAAAATAATAGTATCATTTGAATAAATTTATTATCCTTTACATATGCCAAAACTCTTTCTATGCCACCTTGTAATACCATATTGTTTAATAGCATCTAAATGACGTTTTGTACCATAACCTTTATTGTTTCTTAAATCATATTTTTCTAATTCTGGATTTTCATCTACTAATTTGTTTATCCATTCATCACGATATGTTTTTGCTAATATACTAGCCGCAGCAATACTTTTATATGTATTATCACCATTGACAACACAAACATGATTTATATAATTATCATATTTATCACTATAATATTCAAAATGATTACCATCTACTAAAATAGTATTAATACTTAATAATGATGTTATTTCATCTAAACATTTATGCATTCCTGTCATTGTTGAATTTAATATATTAAATTTATCTATATAATCATTATCTACCAATTGAACGCTATATGCTATACTATTTTCTAAAATATAATCTTTTAGTAATGTTCTCTTTTTTTCTGGAACTTTCTTAGAATCACGGATTATATAATCTTTATCATCCTTAATTGGGTCTTCATCTAACCATATGACACCTGCAACACAAACTGGTCCAAACAAACACCCTCTACCAACTTCATCTAAACCAACTTCAATACGATCATTTTCATAAAATTGTTTTAACATAATATTTATATTAAAATAGTATCTTTTAAAGTAATTAATCTTTATCACGAGCAATAATGACAAGTTCAAGTATAAATCTATTGGTTCCAGTAAATATAATTTCATTGTCTAAATTTGTAACTTTACCATTTATACTACTAATACGTGTAGGATTGATACTACAAATATAATTTAATTTTTTACTTTTATGGATATGTGTTTTTCCATCACTATTTTCATTTGGTATAACTATACGATTAAAACTATGTGTTCCACTAGTATTATGTAAAACACCACTACTATTTTTACTAGCATTAAAGGCACTATTACTATTAATATTAAATTCATCTATGTCTAGTAAAAAACATATATCTTGAAGTGAAGTATTGGGCTTACAATTAAAAGTTGTAAAAGATTCTAAATAAACATCTGATAACTTGTCAATGATTAAAGGTTCAGTTAATTCTGTAGTAAATCTACCACTATCTTTACTTAAATCGTGATTAACACTATCAATGATTAATGTTTTTCTTTCTCTACGTTCAAAACTGTAATTACTATTTTGGTATAATGATAATTTAGCATTTTCTCCGTGTTTTTCCATTTGTTTACCCCATTCCATATTATATTATTAATATATATTATTTATTATTTTATAAACTTGTCATAAATTAATTATTAATCAATTATATTATCTAATCTGTGATTAAACATAAATCATATACTATCAACATTAATAGTAATACCCAATGTATCTTTGGTATAAATTTATATATTTCTAACATTCTTATATAATCATTGAATGGTAAATTTATATCTGAACCACAATATATATTAGTATATTCTGTCAATATACATTTACCATAAGTATACCAGTGTATAATAGTAAGTGTAGCAACTATTAAATGTATGAATGGATCAAAAAAGAATGCACCCAAATACAAATAAATGGCAAAAAAATGATGAAACAATAGTAACATTTCACCAGTATTTGTAATACAACTACTAGTAGATCTATCCATAATATATTGTGAAATACTTAATACAAAGTAAATTATATACTT
>Ga0257114_1001955_pt1 | contig 14137 bp, 15 predicted proteins | sample SI112_10mmetaG_FD_190149 | JGI IMG/M metagenome (GOLD analysis project Ga0257114, IMG submission 190149) | Marine microbial communities from Saanich Inlet, British Columbia, Canada - SI112_10m | ecosystem: Environmental > Aquatic > Marine > Inlet | place: Canada: British Columbia | collected...
TTTTGATATATTCTACTGCTTCCTCTAACCCTTCTGCTGTTTTCTCCCCTGCTTTTAGTATCGTATCCGGCTGTTCGTAAATCTCTTTTAATGTAAAATGTGCATAATCTCCCTTGTATGCATCACCAAATTCTTTTGAAATTTTTGTAATTTCATGTTTGACCTGTTCACCATTAAAATTTAAAATTTCAAATTCTTTGTCATCTAAAATTACAAAACTTCCACTTTTCATGTATATTGCATTATCTGTATATTCGATGAATCCTAAAACATCACTTGACAAGAAAATATTTTCTTGTCCAACTCCGATAATTAATGGTTCATGGAATCTAGCTGCTGCAAGTTGACCATTTTCAAACATTGCAACAAATGCATAATGACCTTTAATTTCAGAAACTGTTTTGATAATTGTATCTTTAACATTTTTTGTTGATTCGTAATTTTTTTGCAGTAAATTTGCAATTATCTCACTATCTGTTTCACTTTTAAAATTATATCCGTCACTTTCTAATTGTTTTTTTAGTTCTTCAAAATTTTCTATTATTCCGTTGTGTACTATAGCAATTTTTCCAGAATTACTTGAATGTGGATGTGCGTTAAGATCTGTAACTGTTCCGTGTGTTGCCCATCTTGTGTGACCTATGCCTGTTTTGCCTGGTAGTGAATCTAGTTGCATTTTTGAATTTACTTCGTTTACTTTGCCAATTCCTTTTTTTAATTCAATTTGATTCTTAGATTCCGTTGCAACTCCTACGCTATCGTATCCTCTATACTCCATTCGTTTGAGCCCCTTTACTATAATTGGTGCTGCTATTTCATTTCCAGAATAACCGATAATTGAACACATTGTAATTCTATTCTATAATTGGGGGTATTTACTGATAATGATAATTTGATTATTTTGTTGTAGTTTTGTCTTCTGTTGCTGCTTCAGCAGGCGTTGCTGCTTCAGCTACTTCATCATCTTCAGCAGGTGCTTCCACTTTAGGTTCATCTGCTTTATTTTTCTCTAACATTTGTGGAATTTTAGATTCAGGACTAAAATGAATATCACTTTCTTCTTCTACTGTTACGGTATATGACGGAATGTCTATTTTTCTATCTCCAATCATTATATGGCCATGAATTACTGCTTGTCTTGCTTGATATGGTGTTTTAAATCCTAACTTGGATGAAACAATTGTTTGTAATCTTCGTGCAAGTAGATCTGTAGGTTTCAAATTAAGTACATCATCTAATGTTGCCTCAGTTGATATTAGCCCGATTCTTGAAAGTGATTTCAATAATATTGGTTCTTTTTCATCTCTAACTTTTTGTGTTAATGCAAGTAATGATCTTGCTTGTTGTCTTACACGGGATAATTCTGTATGTGCTTTCCATAATTCTTTTTTAGTTCTTAATCCAAATGTACCCAAAGTTTGTAATTCTTCCATTTTTAATTCATAATTAAGTGGTCTTTTTGGTTTACGCCAAGTTTTACGTGGATATTTTGGATCTCCCATTCATAACACCTATTCTTTTTTCTCCGCTGCCGGGGCTGCTGCTTCTGCTGCTGCCGGGGCTGCTGCTGCCGGGGCTGCTGCTTCTGCTGCTGGTGCACCTGCACTTCCTTTCTTAACTGGAGCTGCCAATCCACCTTTTGCTACACCGACTGCTCCTCCTCTTCTACCTGATGTTCTGGTTCTTTGCCCTCTAACTTTTAGACCGCTTAGGTGACGATAGCCTCTCCAACTTACTGTGACTCTTTCTCTTTCGATATCATTTCTTAGCGTAAATGGAATGTCTGATGTTAACAAGTGCATGTCTTTTCCTGTCTCAATATCTCTTTGTCTGTTGAGGAACCATAATGGGAATTTTGCTTCTATTGGGTTTAAGATTAATTTTTCAATTGCTTGAACGTTTTCTTCTGTAAGGTAACCGATATTGGAATTTTGATTAATTTTTAAAGTTGATGATATTGCTGTTGCAAAATTATATCCTATGCCCTTGATTTGAGTTAACCCTACGATAAGCTTTCTCTCTCCTGGAATATCGTTACCGACGATTCTTACAATGTGTCTGTATTCTTGGCTACTCAAGTATTCCAAAATTCTAAGAAACCCCGATAAAAACCATGCTGGGTGTTGCTCTTTTAGTTTGTTTTATGCTACTTTTTGACAGATCTGAATAAATCTGAGCTTGTTTTGACTATTTTCAATTTGAAATCATCTAAAGTCTTCGTCATTTGTCCAATCATTACCTTCAACATTCCACTGATTGCATTTACAGCATTTTTTAACTCCTCTTTGAGGATCTATTTCTATACAAAAACAATGCTCTCCTTTACCTGATGGATCTTGACTACACAATTTTTGCATATTTTGTCCATTTTTTGTTTCTTAATTATTCTATTGCCTTAAATAATTCGAAAAGTTATAACTTTCTAATTTCTTGCATTTAGATAATGAGTGAATCCTTTGATAGGGAAAAAATCGTTGATTGTATGTTTGATCCTATAACCTCTGAGATATTGGCAGAATTAGAAGATGGAAAAAAAGAATGCTCTATTTTAGGTGATCAATTTTCCATGTCTGAATCTGATCTTTTGAAAAGACTTGATTACTTGATAGAATGTAGTTTTCTTTTTAAAACATTTGAAAACGATAAATGCTTTTTATCTGCAAATGCTGAAAAACTTGGTTCTTTACTTGAAGGCAGTGATGCTTTTGATGGTGCCATTAGTGGTTTGGAAACTATGGATAGTTACCTAAACTGATTTTCTTTTATTTTTAATTTCATATATTGTAACAATTCCCAATCCTCCCATTCCAATAATTATGCACAATGTTGAACTGCTTGCAATTATGAGTTTTTTATCTGCGTCTGGAAGTGGACCGATTGCCCCCACAACATAACTTTCTTTATGCTCTGAACTTTGAATAATTAATTCATAGTTTCCAGAATTTACTACTTCAAATTCCTGTTCTACTGTGTCTGTGTCTATTTTCTTTGATATTATTTCTGTATCTGACGGATCAATTATTTTTACAGAAAATGTATTTTCTTTAAAGTCCATTATTTGAACTGCAAAAATTCCAACAGGTGTCTCCTCTTTGTCTAGGTTGACTGATATTGTAATTACCTGCTCTGTATTCACTTTTCCATTACCTTGTACTATCCCTTCTAATGTGATTTGATTTTCAATTACAGCTATTCCCAGACCTGCTGATATCAGTATTCCAAAAATTATTATTAATAATCCCGTTTTTTGCACAAAATTTGTTCCGTTTTCTTTGTTTTAAACCTAATTTTTGTGATTTTGAGTCTTTAATAAAAAATTAGATTAGGCTAAAAAAGTTAGCTTAGGGTAAATTTAAATACATAATTTTAGAATTTTTAGATCTATTGAGAATTACAAGATCCACCTTGATGATTTTGTTACTTTCTGTAACAATCGGTCTTTCTGCGATTGTATTTCTTCCAAATTTTTCTGAAGCTCAATCTGAACTTAAGACATTCGTTACTCATTCAGGAAAAGTCATTCGAACAACTGGAGAAGTGATTGATCCCCTTTACACAGTATCTACTGTGGAGTTTGATCCTATGGAATATTTACGTGAATTCCACTACGGTGAAGTTTCAAAACTTGCTGACGGAACAACTGTTAGAGAATACACCATTATTGCCGAGGATGATAAAGTGATGGAAGTTTCACCTGGTGTTTTTTATAATGTATGGACTTACAATGGAACCGTTCCGGGACCTACAATTAGAGCCACCGAGGGGGATTTACTTAAAATTAATTTTATCAACAATGGTTCAAAAGAACACACTATTCATTTTCATGGAATTCATCCAGCTGGGATGGATGGAGTTTTTGAAGCAGTAGGTCCAGGTGGTGGAAAATTTGTATATGAATTTGAAGCTGGACCTGTAGGTGTTCATCCTTATCATTGCCATGTCATGCCATTGGAGGAACATATTGTTCATGGTCTTTATGGTGTCTTCATAGTTGATCCTAAAGAAGGACGTGAGCCTGCTGATGAAATGGTGATGGTTTTAAATGGATTGGATACTGATTTTGACACTGAAAATAATTTTTATGCTGCAAACACAATTCCATTTTACTACCAACATCATCCAATTCAAATTAATTCAAATGAATTGATTCGAATTTATGTTGTGAATATGGTGGAATTTGATCCAATAAACAATTTTCATCTCCATGGTAACTTGTACAACTATTATCCTACCGGCACTGATTTGGTCCCCTCGTTTTACACTGACATGATAACTTTGTCTCAAACTGAGCGTGGAATTATGGAATTTGTCTATGACTATCCTGGAAAATATCTTTTCCATGCCCATAAAGTAGAATTTTCAGAAAAAGGCTGGGTTGGGATGTTTCTTGTAGATGATAATTCTGAATCTGATGAGAGTGATATGGAATATGGCAGTTAGTGATACTTCAAAGTTTAAAGTTGCAGCAACTGGTGTTATTCCATTTGCTTTTGTTATTGTAATGATGCTGTATATTTTTGGTCCTGGTGCTGATTTGTTAGATTTTGGAGTTGCTCTTCCCGAAGTAACAATTGAAAAAGTAGATTTCATTGATTCAGAAATTCAAGCTACTGTAAGAAACACCGGCCCCATACCCGTTCAAATTGCAATCGCTGATGTAAATGACCGAATACAACCAGCTGCTGTGGAGCCTGATGGATTTCTAGACCGATATGAAACTGCACTTGTTAGAATCCCATTTGAATGGAATGAATCTGAACCTTACCGCATAGGAATCACAATTGATGACGGAACTCGTTTTGAAAAAGAAATTGAATCTGCCGCTTTTGCATTGGAGTTTACACTCGACCTTGCAATATTTTTTGCGATAATTGGAACATATGTTGGAATTATCCCTGTAATGATTGGATTACTTTGGCTTCCATTTATTCGAAGAATTAGTAGAAGCAAATATCATTTCTTTTTAGCATTAACTGTTGGATTGTTATTATTTTTAGGAATTGATGCAATTGAAGAAGCAATTGAGGTGTCTAATGAAAATTTAGCTGGTAGTTTCAATGGAATTTTGTTAACTGCTACTGTTGTGGTGATATCTTTTATTGGTCTGTATTATGCAGGTCAAAAACTAATAGACCGTGCAGACTCTTCTAAACTTACAAAGCCTGTTGCAATTGCATTGATGATTGCAATAGGAATCGGATTACACAACTTTGGAGAAGGACTTGCAATCGGTGCAGCAGTAGGTTTAGGTTCCATTGCGTTTAGTACATTTTTGATTGTTGGATTTGCTTTGCACAATACAACTGAAGGAATTGCTATTGCAGGACCGTTATCTAAGGATAAAACTTTGTCAAAAAAATCATTAATTACAAAACTAATTGGTCTCGGACTAATTGCAGGCTCTCCTGCAATATTTGGTGCCTGGATTGGTGGGTTTTCATATTCTCCATTTTCATCAGTTATATTTTTGGCAATCGGGGCTGGTGCCATATTCCAAGTTATTGTAGTAATTTTACGATTAATCAGGGAAGAGGGCGACAAAAATCTTTCTGGTTCTTCAGTAGTTGCAGGTATTGCTATTGGCATGTTGGTAATGTATTTGACAAGTATTTTGGCTTAGTTTGGTTCTGGATGTATTGTAATTACTGAATTTTTAATTTCTAATCTAATCACATGTTCGATTTCTGATGTAAGATCATGAACCTTTTCAATTGACAATTCTTTATCAAAAGAACAGTCGATATCAATTTTGAGAATATTTTCAAATTTTAGTGACAAAATTCTGCCCACTTTTTTTACATCTGGATAATCCTCGACAATTTTTTTAATTTTTTCTTCTGTTACTGTGTCTTCTACATTGAAGTTTTTTGGAACTGCTATGAATGGCTCTAGATGAATTGTTGCGTGTGCTACTTCTGGTATTTGATTCTGTATTTTTTCTTCAATAATTTCAGATATTCTGTGTGCTGACATTAGATTGATTTCTCTATTTACCATTACGTGTAAGTTACAATATGTTTTTCCTTTCGTTTTATGTGTAATTATGTTGTGAACCTCTTTAACCCCCCTAACACTTTTTGCAATTTCTAAAATTTTTCCGTCTAGTGGAACATTTTTCCAATTGGGTTCAAAATGAATTGTAATTCCTGCATTTGATATTTTATTTTTAATATTCTTTTCAACACTATCGCTAATTTTATGAGCTTTTTCAAAACTTGTATCTCCTCTTAACGATATTGTTATGTCTGCAAAAATTGTATCCCCTGATCTTCTCATTAGTATTGATCCTGTTTCCATAACTCCGTTTGTTGAATTTGAAATTTCTCTGACTTTTTTTACAAGTTCTGGTGATATTACATCTGTTAAATCCAGTGCTGTTTTGTATACTAATTTTATGCTGAGTATTACTAACAGTCCCCCTAGAAGTAAGGCTGCAACAACATCTCCAAAATAGATTCCATACGTAACTAGAATAATTCCTATGATTGCAACTGATGTGGAGCCAAGATCCATTAATGCGTGATAGAAATCTGCTTTGAGAGTTGTGCCTCCAATTGCCTTGATACTTTTTCTAAGTAATATTATTCTGAAAAGATCAACCCCAATTGTGTATAGTCCCCCAATTATTGCAAATAGTCCTGGTAAAATACTTGGAGGCGGACTCTGTAACCTATTGATTGATTCATAAATAAAAAAGCAGGCAATCATGAAAATTACTATTCCGCCAATGAGTCCTCCTAACGACTCAATTTTTCCATGTCCGTAGGTATGTTCTGCATCTGGTGGTTTCATTGCCCATCTTGCTGCTAAAAGTAAAACTAGTGTTACGACGCTATCTAACAATGCATGAATACTGTCTGTAATTAGAGCAAGACTGTTGGAAATTAAACCAAAAATTAATTCTACTATAAAAGCTGAAAAAATTGCAAATAAAGAAATTTTTAAAACTTTTGTTCTTTGAGCAAATATTTCCATTATTATTGAATGATCTAATGTTGTATTACAGGTTTCTAAAACACTGGTCTTTTACTGGCAATTGTAATAGATTAATTATTTAGATGATGGCGACAGTAGTTTACTTGGATATTTTATTAAATAAATAAAAATACGCTATAATTTAGTCAACTTTAGTTTGATTGAAAATATAAATACTGTGAAAAACGATTCAGATTACACATGAAATTATCTGGATTTTTGGCATTTGCATTACTATCTATCTCGATCCTATCTTTTGGATTAACTGGTGCAGTAAATGCTCAATCTGTTTTACCGTTATCTGTTTCAACTGATGCTACTGCTTATACAACTGGGAATTCAATTGTAATTTCTGGGTTAATTCAGAATTTAGCCGAATATGAGCAACCTGTAGTTTTAATGATTGTGAGTCCTGATGGAAATATTGTAACTATACAACAAGTTATGCCTGATTCATCTGGAAATTATTCTACCACTGTAAAAGCTGGTGGTACAATGAATTCTAGTGGTGAATACGAAATTCGTGCGCAATATGGGGCACAAAAAATCACTGGTAGTTTTAACTTTATTTCTGGCGATGCACCTGTTAAAGTAACTCCTACACCAGAACCTGTAGTTGAGCCAGTAGTTACAGAACCAACACCAGAACCAACACCAGAACCAACACCAGAACCAACACCAGAACCAACACCAGAACCTGTAGTTGAACAAGTAGTAAACTGTGGACCTGGAACTGAATCTGTCAATGGTGTCTGTCAAGTAGTGCAAAACACCTCTGAAGAAGAAGGCGGCGGATGCCTAATCGCAACTGCAGCATACGGCTCAGAGATGGCACCGCAGGTTCAGATGCTCAGGGAAATTCGCGACAACCAGCTGATGAACACGGAATCAGGAACCGCATTCATGGGAGCATTCAACAACGTCTACTATTCGTTTAGTCCAATAATTGCCGACATGGAAAGAGAGAATCCTATGTTCAAGGAAGTTGTAAAAGCTGGCTTGACACCAATGTTATCCACTTTGGCAATTATGGAGAACGCAGAATCCGAATCAGAAGTTCTGGGACTTGGACTGTCTGTGATTGCACTAAACCTTGGAATGTACATTGCAGCACCTGCATTAATTGCAATGAAAGTTAATCAACAAATTAAATCCAGAAAATAATCTCTAATTATTTTATCATAATAGGTTCTTATATTCAAACAAACTATGTGATAATATGACTTTTGAATATGAGGAATTTGAAAACATTGAAGATCTCTTCATGTATATGGCATCAGCTGCACCTCCGATGAAAAACACTTTACCAATTAATTCTTACAAGGGAAGTATAATGTCCTTTATTCCACTTAGTCCATCAACTGGAGAATCATATCTAATGCTTTATGCAAAAGGCGAACTTGAAGCAGGAATTTATGAATTTGACGTATCTTCAAAATCCTATAAAAAAGTAGAATCTGTTGAAAGAGCCGATAAAGTTTACTTTATCTCACTAACTCCAAAACGCAACACAATTGCCGATAAAGCTATTCAAGGTCTATAAAATAATCATTAATTTTTAAAATAAAAATTACTCAAAATTTATAATTTCTTTATTAGGTATTTTGGATCAGTCACTGACTTTGTTCTTGCATATTTGTCAATGATTTGATCAGGTGTTTTACCATTGAATAGATCTTTACACAATCCTCTAAGGTATCTCATAATTGCCCAAGTACCTGCTTTGAGAATACCATACATGAATACCTTCATTGGAGGTCCGTATGTTTTGTTTCTTAGAATAATTGGAATGATGTCATTAATTACACGTAAGTTATTTTCCCAACATTTCCAAAATAATGTGAACTGTGCTTCATTTAGATTTCCAAAGTGCATGGAGTTTTTCTCACTAAAGTCTTGGTATAGCAATGGTGCTACTAATCCTCTAAAGTCCATTGTTCTAAAGTCACTCATCATGTCAATTGTGTATTGAATATCGTCAGGGGTTTCATCTGGCCATCCTATGATTATTGTTGCAGCTGGGAACCAATGATTTTCATTTAGGATTTTTGCTCCTTCTCTGACAACACTGCCCCATTCTTCAGGTGCAAATGGTTTTGTTTTAACTCCCAGGTGCTTCTTTACCATGGCTGGTGAAACTGTTTCAATTCCTAGATTTGTTGCCAACCATCTGCCTGTTTTATCTTGTTCATTAACTTGAGAAATTTGTTGCATTAATGTAGGATCTGCTGCAACTGCTGAAAATGTCATGTGTGTTGTTCCAATAAAATTAGCACCCAGCCCTTTGAGCCCTTTCCACAAATCTACAATGGCATCTCTGTTTGGAACGAAATCTCTGCTGTCACATCCATAAAGTAACATTTCATCTGAATGTAGCCAAATTGAATCAAATCCATAGTCTAGGTTGACTTTTGCTTCGTGCTTTAGTCTGTCAAGTGGCAAATCTTTTTTTGATCTTTTATTGACATCACAAAAATCACATCCCCTTCCACAGCCTCTCATCGCTTCAATCAATGAATTAATTGTAGGACCTTCGATAACTGGAATGTTTTCTAAGTTTCTTACAAAACAATGCATTAATTCTGGTGCATCGTTTTTTTCTAAATCTTGAAATAAATCAACTGCTAATTCATCTGCCTCACCAACAACAACTGTGTCAATTCCGTGAATTTTCATTCTATCTGATTTTGCTAATTCCCATGCGCCGTTACCTCCGACAACAACTTTGAAATCGTATTTCTTTTTGAGTTGAATGATATTTGCACACATTTTTTTAAATTTCATAGCTACATAGGATAATTTTTCTGGCGACATTGTTGTAGTAACTGGTGCCATCCCTAGAGGATCCATTACGTTAATTCCTACAACTTTGGTATCTGGCCCAATGGATTTTTCAAGCATTTCAGGATGCGCCATGAAGACGTCCTCTTTTTTATATCCTCCTTGAATTAGTGAGCTCTCTATTCTTCGTAATCCGACTTGAGCTACTTTTACTTCACCCGTAATTGGATCTGTTTCTACTGATGGACAAAATACTTTATCAAAAACCCATTCTGGTAACACTTCGTATGGGCCACATGCAATAAAGCCATAAAGAAAATTTCCTCTATAATTTGTCATCAAACTACGATCTGCAGTTAGAACAACACGTTTACCGGACAACTATCACCCATCCTTGATCTTTGGTATATATGATTTACGAGAACGACAAACCTAGTTTATTATGATTTTTGTCATTTTCCTTTTTTCTTGTTTACCCTATTTGCTATATTTGCGGCAATTCCTCCTGCAGCAATCCCATTGTCAATATTTACTACTGACAATCCTAATGAACAACTTTGCAGCATTGATGCCAAAGCTGCAATGCCTTTTTCTCCGTACCCGTACCCTACAGATGTTGGAATCCCTATAATCGGAATGTCTACCATTGTAGAAACTAGTGTTGCTAAAGCACCCTCCATTCCTGCTGCAACTATTATGCAGTCTACGTCCTCTTCAATCATTTTTTTTAAAATTGGAAATATCCTTTGAATTCCTGCAACCCCTACATCATAACTTGTAATGCATTTACAATTCATTGCCTCACACATCAATCTTGCTTCTTCCCCTACTCCGATATCTGAAGTCCCTGCTGTCATAATCCCTATTTTTCCTCCTTCAAATTTGATTGGTTTTTTAAATAATAAAACCGATGATGAATTTTTTCCTGTTTCTATTTTCACTTTTAATTTTTTAGCAAACGCTATAATTTTTTTATGATCCTCTTTTTTAATTCTTGAAACAATTACGGAATTTGTTTTTTCTAAAGTCTTTTTGATTATTTTCTTTGTATCTTCTAGTTCTTTACTTTCCGCAAAAATTACTTCTGGAACTCCTCTTCTCTTACTTCTATTGATATCAATTTTTGCAAAATTTTCTACTTCTTCAATAGAGTATAATGTGAGAAGCTTTTTTGCAGTAACCGTAGAAATTTTTCCAGACTTCACTGATTCTAAAATTTCATTAATTTTCAATAAACTTCTTTCTTTGTTTGAATAATAAAAGGATTAGATTTCAATACCTGATATTGCATCTTTAACATTTGCAACGCCTTTATCAAATATCTGTCTCTCTTCATCATTTAGGTCTAATTCTATAATTTTTTCTACTCCCTTCTTTCCAATAACTGCAGGTACTCCTATTGTGACATCAGAGTGACCGTATTCGCCATCAAGATATGTTGCAACTGGAATCACTTGTTTTCTATCTCTGACAACCGTTTCGATGATTGCTGATATTGCATTTCCTGGTGCATGTACTGTGGCACCCTTAAGTTCAATCACTTTTGCTGCAACTTGTTTTGTATTTAGAACAATCTCATCTAGTTTTTCTTTTGGCAAAAATGTTGATAATGGAATTCCTGATACTGATGAAAATCTTGGCAATGGGAGCATATTTTCTCCATGTTCACCAATTACTAATCCTCTAATGGAATCTCTAGAGTGACCTGTGGATTCATGGATAAATTGTCTAAATCTTGATAAATCTAACATACCACCCATTCCAAATACTCTGCTTCTATCAAACCCTGATACTTTTTGAGTTATGTATGCCATTGGATCCAATGGATTTGAAACTGGAATTATGATGGAATCATCTGCGTATTTTTTTATATTTTCTGTTACACTTTTTACAATTGAAGCATTAATTTTTAGCAAGTCCATTCTTGTCATTCCTGGTTTTCTAGCAGAACCTGCTACTACCACGACGATATTTGATCCCCTAATGTCCTCATAATCATTTGAACCTTTTACTTCTACATCAATTCCTTGTTCAGATAGCATGTGGTTGATATCCATGGCTTCACCTTGTGGTAAGCCTTTAGCGACATCAAGTAGTAAAATTTGATCATCTAATTTCTTGAGTGCTGAGAATAATGCTGCATCTCCGCCTACTTTGCCAGAACCAATAATCGTAATCATAAAAATTACAGTTAATTTTGAAATTATAAATCTAATGAAATTGATTGAATATTAGGCGAATTTATAAGCATTTTTGATATTTTTTAATCATGGTTATTGTAATTGATCCTCAAATTGCAGGTATATCTGGAGATATGCTACTGTCATCTTTAGTGAATTTAGGTGCAGATAAAAATAAAATCATTGAGGGAATTACAAAATCCCAAAAATTTCTTCCAGGTTCTACTATCAAAAAAATAGATTTTCAGAAAATACAAAAACGTGGAATTGAATCCACTGAATTGATTTTAGAAATTGATGAGGATGTTTCTGCAAGGAATGGTATTGAAATTAAAAAAGCTATTTTAGATTCGGTTGATGAATTAAGCCTTTCGATAAAAGCAAAAATCTTTGCCGAGTCATGCATTAACACTTTAATTTCTTCAGAATCTAAAATTCACGGTGTTTCTGAGGATACAGTTCATTTTCATGAAGCTTCCAGTATAGACACTCTGGTGGATATTGTAGGAATAACCATCGCATTGGACAATCTAAAATTCTTTGAAGAAAAAATTGTTTGTTTGCCTATCTCCGTTGGAGGTGGAACTGTTAGTTTTTCACATGGTACAATGTCCAATCCTGCAAGTGCCGTTCTTCAGATTTTTAAAAATTCTAATTTGAATATTCAGGGAAACAATTCAAAAGAGGAGTTGACAACTCCTACTGGTGCGTGTATTTTGGTAAATCTGACTAATAATCCAGTCTCATATTACCCTTCAATGAATGTAAATTCAATTGGTTATGGTGCAGGTAAAAAGAATTTTAAGGGTTTTTCTAATGTACTGAAAATTATTCAAGGTCATGAAAATAATGTTGAAACGGATTCAGTAAAAATTCTTGAAACAAATGTTGATGATGTTTCAGGTGAAATATTGGGACATTTAATTGAAAAAATTATGGATAAAGGTGCAAAAGATGTCTCCATTTATCCTGGAATTACAAAAAAAGGAAGGCCAACAAACCTTGTTCGCGTAATCTGTGATGATGTTAAAGTAGACCCAATAGTTGACACTCTAGTATCCGAAACTGGTACTTTGGGTATTAGAATTTCAAATTCTAATCGTTTTATTGTTCCTAGGACAAATCATAGTTTCTCACTAACTTTTGATGGCAAGTCCTTTGAAGTAAATTATAAAAAATCATCACATAAAGGAAAAATTCATTTTAAAATAGAATTTGATGATTTAAAAAATATGTCAAATGCATTAGATAGACCCATAGTTGACATCGAATCATTTTTGAGAAAAGAGATTGAAAAGAATGAGGGTCTATTATGAATAAATTAAATGATTTGATTAGTTGGTTTGAAGATAAAGATAAGGTGATGATTGCACTGTCTGGGGGAGTTGACAGTGCTGTTGTTGCATATGCTGCTTTTCAGGCATTGGGATGTTCTGCTATTGCAGTTACTGCTGATTACAAAACTTTGTCTGAAGATGAACTACTTTCAGCAAAACAAGTATGTTCAGAAATAGGCATTGAGCAAATTCTTTTAGATTATAGTGAACTTGAAAACGAGAAATTTGTAAAAAATGACTCCAATCGATGTTTTCATTGTAGGATGGAATTAGGTGATCATTTAATTGGATTGGCCAAAAAACATGATGTAAAAATTATTGTTGATGGTACTAATCTTGATGATTTGGGTGATTATAGGCCCGGAATTCAGGCTCTTAGGGAAAATGGTATACGAAGTCCTCTTGTAGAAACCAACTTTTTAAAATCAGATGTTCGAGATATCGCAAAATCTGTTGAATTATCTGTATATGACAGACCTTCAAATTCCTGTCTAGCATCTCGCATTCCTTGGGGTCAAAGAGTTACTGCTGAAAAATTAACTCGAATTGAATTTGGAGAAACCATTGTAAAACAACTTACTAATGTTAAACAAGTTAGAGTTCGAGATTTTGACGGTTCTGCAAAGATCGAAGTCAACAAAGAAATGATTTCTGTATTTGATGAACATGTCATGAATCAAATTACTGAAAAATTAAAATTAATTGGATTCTCTTCTGTTGAAGTTGATAGGGATGGATATAAACCTGGAAAAATTAATGTGATTTCAAATTGATTTATCTTGATAATGCCGCATCAACTCAGATTCATGAGGATGTTTTAAATTCAATGTTACCTTATCTAAAGGAACAATATGGAAATCCGTC